>ENA-OXQY01000008-OXQY01000008.1-human-gut-metagenome-genome-assembly--contig:-NODE-8-length-103465-cov-48.399952_pt1 | contig 103465 bp, 84 predicted proteins | sample MGYA00249588_ERZ652575 | MGnify/ENA primary metagenome ERZ652575 (study PRJEB26925, sample SAMN05826562) | human gut metagenome | biome: ENVO:2100002; feature: ENVO:00000062; material: ENVO:00002003...
TTGTGGATAAGCTTTTCTGATGTGAAGCCAACATAATTGACTACGCAACATATGATTTGTTATGTTGTGCACAACATAACAGTTCAAGGCAAACCAGACTGCCGATTTGCTGAAGACTCTCAACACCCATAAATTGGAAGAAGAGGAAGCGCAGATGTTCTACAACCGGTTCGATAAGGCATTCCTGGAGTTGTATCCGGATTTCGTTACTGAGCTGAACAAGCTCCTGCTGCCAGAATGTCAAATGGAAGTTCCTACTACGCACGACCTGACTACTGAGATTCGCATCTTTGCCCTGATGCGACTGGGTGTAACCGACAGCCAGGAGATAGCTACCCTGCTGCATTACTCCACCCAGACCATCTACAACTACAAGTCTGGAATGCGGGCAAAGGCGATTAATCGAGATACATTCGAATCAGATATCAATCAGCTTTGCCACATCATTAATAGTTAATAATTAATAGTTTATAGTTTATAGCATAAACCGCTTTGACAATCTTGCTCAACGGCGCAGCCTCTATAAACTATAAACTATAAACTATTAACTGTAAACTATTAACTGTAAACTATTAACTAGTTTCTGTGTATCACGGTTCCGTTAGCCTGATGTGTAGCAAGAACCAGCACCTCAGCTATTTGCACATGTTCTGGAGCACTTGCAGCATAGAAGGCTACATCAGCCACGTCATCGCCGTTCAGAGGCTCTATGCCGCGGTAAACGTTGTCTGCGCGGTTCTGGTCACCATGGAAACGGATGTTAGAGAAGTTTGTTTCAACCAAACCCGGTTTCACATTGGTAACACGCACTTTCGTATGTGCCACATCAATGCGCAAGCCGTCTGTAATAGCCTTTACAGCCGCTTTGGTAGCACAATATACATTACCTCCCGCATAAGCAGCATCACCCGCCACACTACCTATATTGATTACATGACCATGATTACGCTCCACCATACCAGGTACTATCAGGCGAGTCATGGTTAAGAGGCCCTTGATATTGGTATCAATCATCTGGTCCCAATCCTCAAAATCGCCCTCATATTCAGGTTCCAGTCCACGTGCGAGTCCTGCATTATTGATAAGCACATCCACATTGCGCCACTCCTCAGGGATGTAATCCACCGCTTTCTTGGCAGCTTCACGGTTACGCACATCGAAAGCCAAGGCAAGCACCTCAACGCCCTCAGCCTCGAGTTCTTTCTTCAGGATTTCCAACTTTCCCGTATTTCTACCTGTAAGAATCAGGTTATAGCCGCCACGGGCAAAACGACGTGCACAACCTTCGCCTATACCGCTTGTTGCGCCTGTAATAAGAGCAATTTTATTCATATCTTTGATACTTTAAATTATACTTTGAGCTTTGAACTTTGAACTTTGAACTTTGAACTTTATGATTAGCGAAGCAATTGAATTGGCTTTCCCTTCGGCCGCCGAACGTTGTTTCTTCACTCTTCACTTTTCATTCTTCACTTAAAGAATAAGGACTCTCACCTCAGCATTCGCCATTTTCTCTATCTGGTTCATCGGACGTTTATAATAAACGCTTTGGATAGCTTTGTTGATGATGCCATGCCCCACAGCAAGAACGGTCTGGTCAGGATAAGTAACCTTGAGCCAGGTAAGGAAATTCTGGGCTCTTGATTTCATCTTTTCCAGCGTCTCTATGTTGTCCGGCCAATCCTTTGGGTCCTTCGGCAGGTCAGGGATGAATTTGCCCGTGAAATCGCCCCAATCGCGCTCTCTGAGCAAGGGAGTGGTGACAACAGGATGCGAGCCGGCGATAATTTCACAGGTCTGTATACTGCGATAGAGATCGCTCGATACGAAAACATCGATAGGCGTACCCGCCATTTTCCTGGCCACTTCCTCAGCCTGCTCAATACCTTTCATATTGAGTTTTCCCGGTGTTTGTCCCTGCATAATTTGCGCCTTGTTATCCACCGTTTCACCATGACGCACCAAATATAATTTTGTCATTGTCTTTACTTTTTCCGTCTATATCAAAAATGAGTTTTTACTTTTCCTAAGTCTATACTCCAAACATAGTTTTTACTTTCACTAAGTCTCTTTCCAAGACATCATGATTCTGATTTTGCTTACAAAATTACGGCTTTCTATCGAGACCAACAAATAATTTGCGTTAAATATAGCAATAATTAGCGTTAAATATAGCAATAATTTAAGTTTATATAAAAAACTTCTTGCTAGTTTCGGATTTCTTTCGTAACTTTGCCCCGAAATAACAAAATCAGTTTTAGTATGAAGGTAATACACAGTTCAATATTCCGCGCAGTATGCGCCATCATCGTAGGAGTCCTGCTCATCCAATATCGTGAGCAGACCGTCACCTGGATAACCATCGCCATCGGTGTCTTGTTTTTCCTTTCAGGTGTCATCTCCCTTGCCAGTTATTGGGCAGCCAAGCGCAATGCAGAGAAGATGCAGGGCCAGATTCTGTCCGATTCCAACGGTAAGCCTATCATGGGCATGATGCCTAAATTCCCGCTTGTGAGCGTAGGCAGTCTTATCCTGGGATTGCTGCTTGCCCTAATGCCTCAGGTGTTTATCGCCTGGCTGATGTTCATCCTGGCGTTCATCCTGATTTTGGGCGCTCTGACCCAGTTTGTCAACCTGGCTTCAGCAGCTAAGATGGGACGCGTAGGCATTCTCTTCTGGCTCTTCCCTTCAGCCCTTCTTCTGCTGGGTCTGCTCGCCATCATCAAGCCTTCAGCCATCGCCTCTGCTCCTCTTTTCATCATCGGTTGGGGTATGCTCATCTATGGAGTAGTAGAGCTTCTCAACGCCTTTAAAGTCTCCAACAACAAGAGAATCTGGCTGAAGAACCAGCAGCAGAAACAGGATTCTAAGGAAATTTATGTGGATGTAGAGGAAGTGAAGAACGAAGAGTAAAACAACGAAATCATTATATCATCATATATGAATAAAATTAAAGCTCTCTTTGCCTGGTTATGGCAAAAGTTTCGCGCATTCTGGCCTTGGTACAAGGGATTGTATCAGGGCAGAGCGTGGTATACCAAGACCCTCGTTGCCTTGGCAAGTTGTATAGTCGCCTTCATCTTGTATCTGGGCGCAGTAGATATCAACTTCTTATGGCTCTTCGGCAAGTCGCCTGGCTATTTCTCAGGCATTCTGGATCCCCAGACCTCTGAGGCCTCTGAAATCTATTCGGCTGATGGAAAACTCATCGGCAAGTATTTCAACGAAAACCGTACTCCGGTAGAATATGATGAGGTAACACCCGATTTCTTCAAGGCACTGGTAGATACCGAGGATGAACGATTCTACAAGCATATCGGTATCGACCCTATCGGCGTGTTTGCTGCTGCCAAGGATGCACTCCTCCATCATAACGGGCGCGGTGCTTCTACCATCACACAGCAGCTGGCTAAGAACATGTTCCGTGTACGTTCGCAATATTCTACCGGTTTGCTGGGCAAGATTCCTGTACTCCGCCTGCTCATCATCAAGAGCAAGGAGTGGATCATCGCGGTAAAACTCGAAACGGTGTTCAGCAAGAAGGAAATCATCACCATGTATGCCAATACGGTAGATTTCGGTAGCAATTCGTATGGTATCAAAACCGCTGCGAAGACCTACTTCAACACCACCCCTAAGGAGTTGACCACCGGTCAGGCTGCCGTGCTCGTGGGCATGCTCAAAGCTACCACCTACTACAACCCACGCACCAACCCGGAGAACAGCCTTGCACGCCGCAACACCGTATTATATAATATGGTGACACATGGCGATCTCTCAAAAGACAGATACAATGAACTGAAAGATGAGCCTATCAAGCTCGATTTCAAGGTAGAAGAAAACTACGACGGACAGGCTAAATACTTCCGTGAGGCAGTAGCCAACTACCTGAAAGATTGGTGTAAAGACGAAGGTTACGACCTCTATACCAGCGGTTTGAAGATTTATACCACCATCGATACCCGCATGCAGAAGTATGCAGAAGATGCAGCCCGCAAGCAGATGAAACAGGTACAGCAGAACTTCAACAACCACTGGAGCATCCGCCGCACCCAGGCAGGCAAAGGCAACTGGATGGGTCAGGATCCTTGGCAGGATGAGAACCACAACGTGATACCAAACTTCATCCAGGGCATCGCCGAGCGTCAGCCATTCTACAAGGCATTGGTAGCCCGCTTCCCTAACAATCCCGACTCAGTAAACTATTACTATAAGGAGTGGGTTCACCCGGTTAAGGTATTCGATTATGACAAGGGCAGCATCACGATGAACATGACATCAGAAGACTCCATCAAGTATATGACCACCTTCATGCACTGCGCCTTTGTAGCCATGGAGCCACAGACCGGAGCAGTAAAGGCATGGGTGGGCGATATCGACTTCGACCACTGGAAGTATGACAAGGTAACAGCCGAGCGCCAGCCTGGTTCTACCTTCAAGCTCTTTGTTTATACCGAGGCGATGAATCAGGGTTTAACCCCTTGTGACAAGCGTCGCGACGAATATATCTCTATGGAGGTATACGATAAGAAGAAGCACGAAATGACCATCTGGCGTCCATCCAATGCCAATGGTTCGTTCTCGGGCGACAGCATCCCATTGAAGAGTGCCTTTGCCAAGAGTATCAACTCTGTGGCTGTAAGATTAGGACAGGAGATGGGCATCAAGCGCATCATCGAGACAGCCAAGAAGATGGGTATCAACAGTCCGCTGGATGACACCCCTTCTCTCGCCCTCGGTTCCAGCGATGTCAACCTCCTGGAGATGGCATGCGCATACAGCACCATTGCCAACAATGGCAAGCACCACGACCCGGTATTGGTTACCAAGATTGTAGACCACGACGGTAAGGTGGTTTACGAGGGTCCTACCGATTCCGAGCAGGTAATACCTTACAAGAGTGCCTTCCTCATGCAGCAGCTCTTACAGGGCAGTATGAAGGAGCCGGGAGGTACATCCCAGAGTCTCTGGGGCTATGTAGGCAACTACCGTGATACAGAGTTCGGTGGAAAGACAGGTACCACCAATAACCACTCCGATGCCTGGTTCATGTGTGTGAGCCCTAAGCTCGTAGTTGGTGCCTGGGTAGGAGGCGAATACCGCTGTCTCCACTTCCGCACCGGAGCCTTGGGTCAGGGTTCGAGAACCGCTCTTCCTGTGTGCGGTTACTTCCTCCAGAGTGTCTTTGGCGACCCAGCCTTCCAGCAGTATCACGGCAAGTTTGACAAGCCACAGGACAGCGATATCACCCGCGATATGTACATCTGTGCAAGCTATGCACCAAAACCAAAGGTAGATACCACCAAGGTAGACAGTACCGCCTTCCAGGAAGAGATCGTTCTCGATGACGAAGGCAACCCTATCATCCGCGAGGTTCCTGCCAAGAAGGCTGAAAGCGAATCTGCCAACGGTACAGCCACCACAGAAGAAAAGAAAGAGAAGAAGAAGGCCAAGCCAACGGAGCAGCCTGTCAACTTCGATGACCTCTAAATTTAGTTTATAGTTTACTCAAGTTTCGCAAGTAAGCCCCACACGCCCTGAAAGGGCAGAAGCTCCTAGCCCAGGGCATCGCCCTGGGTGTTTATGGACGCAAACCTGTCGCCCTGTAAGGGCAAAAGCTTTCAAATACCTGGCAATATACAAAGCTTTTGCCCTTACAGGGCGCCTTGCTGATTGCCATTATACCCAGGGCGATGCCCTGGGCTAGGAGCTTTTGGGCCTTCAGCCCGTACTTGAACCACATGCTAAAGTTCAGTTAAATACAATGATTGATCTCGACAACCCGGAGTTGCAGAATGCACTCCAAATCATACAGTTTACCCGTCGTTCGCTTTTCCTTACCGGAAAGGCGGGGACGGGTAAATCTACTTTTTTACGTTATATAGCCGCCAATACCAAGAAGAAACATATCATTCTTGCCCCAACAGGCATTGCGGCCATCAACGCCGGAGGAAGCACGCTCCACAGCTTTTTCAAGCTTCCTTTCCACCCGCTGCTACCCAACGACAGCATGTATTCCGTCCGCAACATCCGCAACACCCTGAAGTATAATTCAGAGAAGATAAAGATTATCCGCGAGGTAGAGCTCATCATCATCGATGAGATCAGTATGGTTCGTGCCGATATCATCGATTTCCTGGACAAGATATTGCGGGTATATTGCCGCAACATGCGAGAGCCTTTCGGGGGCAAGCAGCTGCTTCTGGTGGGCGATATCTTCCAGCTGGAGCCTGTGGTAAAAGAGGACGACCGCCGTCTGCTCAGTCCCTTCTACCGCAGCAGTTTCTTCTTCGATGCCAAGGTGTTCGAATACTTCAAGCTCGTGAGCATCGAACTCAAGAAGGTATACCGCCAGAGCGATCCTGTTTTCATCAGCATCCTCGACCATATCCGCACGTCTCAGGTGCCCATGCAGGATCTACAGCACCTCAACCAGCGCGTGGGAGCCCAGCTCGATGAGAGCGATTCCAAACTTGCCATCACCCTCTCTACACGCCGCGATACGGTAGATTACATCAACGACAGCCAGCTCCAGTGTCTTCCGGGAGAGCCTTGCCTCTTCCGTGGCCACATACAGGGCGAGTTTCCGGAGAGCAGTCTCCCTACCCCTATCGAGCTTTACCTCAAGACGGGGGCTCAGGTTATCTTCATCAAGAATGATATCGAGCATCAGTGGGTGAATGGCACGCTGGGCACCATCATCGGTTTTGATGAGGATGAGGATGCCAAGATTTATGTGCGCACCGAGGAAGGAAAGGATGTGATGGTGGAGCCTGCGGCATGGAGCAACATGAGATACCATTTCAATGAGGTTGAGAAAAAGATTGAGGAGGAAGAGATTGGCAGATACGAGCAGTACCCCATCCGTCTGGCTTGGGCGATAACGGTTCATAAGAGCCAGGGCCTTACCTTCAACCAGGTGAAGATTGATTTCACGGGTGGTGTCTTTGCGGGCGGACAGACGTATGTTGCCTTGTCCCGCTGCACCAGTCTCGAGGGCATCAGTCTTCAGGAGCCGTTGCGTCAGAGTGATGTTTTCGTGCGCAATGATGTCAAGCAGTTTGCCCGTCATTACAACGACCAGAGCACCATCAACACAGCGCTTACCCAGAGTAAGGCCGACAAACAGTATCATGATGCCGTCAAGGCCTTTGACAGGGGCGATATGCAGTCGGCTCTCGACAACTTCTTCCTTGCCATCCACAGCCGTTATGACATCGAGCAGCCGCTTGCCAAGCGTTTCATCCGCAAAAAGCTGAACAGGGTGAACGAGCTTCAGGCAGAGAACGAACGGCTGCGCGAAGAAATAAGAAAGAAGGATGAAGAGAAGGAGAAGCAGCAGAAGTTCCTCAAGCGCCTTGCCACGGAGTATGTGATTATGGGGAAGGAGTGCGAAAAAGAGGGCATGAAAGAGGCTGCCATCATGAATTACCGCAAGGCCCTCACCCTTTATCCTGAGCACCCGGAGGCGAAAAAAAGGCTTTTAAAGGTAAAAGGGTAAAAAGGTAAAAGGGTAAAAAACAAAAAAAACAGGCAAAATCACTTGCCTGTTTTTTTTATTATCTATAAGTTGAAAAGCTCTATTAACTATAAACTTTCAACTATAAACTATCATCTAGTACCATTGTACAGCGTTCGAATAACCGCTGCGCTTGTCGTATTTCAGCGCATCTGTCAGGGTGGCTGCGTTACAACGGAAGGTGAAGTTGTAGCTCGTATATGGAGCGAGAACCACAGAACAGCTCATGTTAAAACAGTGAAGATCACGAGCCAGACTGGCGGTGGTCATACTGATCTTGTGGTTGTCAAAATCATAACCGGATGAGAAACTGATGTTCCAGCCATCACTGATTCTTACGTTACCACTCATGTTCAGAGTCTGGGTAAACTTGTATGCATAGCGCATCGTCTTCTCATTGAACTTCTCTCTTCGCGTATCCTCGCGCATCGTTACACCATAACCGAAGGTCAGCGACCATGGCATCTTAAACGCCATATAACCATCTGAATCCGTTTCAGCCTTGCCGCCCTTCTTGGCTGCCGTCTTACCCTTCTCCATGCTGTCGTCTACGTTGCTCTCGATGTCGGTATCCAGACCTTCATCGTCATCATCATTGCGCTTGCTGTCCTTCTTGTCGTCCTCATCATCGCCCCCGCCAAAGAGTTTCTTCAGCTTCTCCGGGTTCAGTGTGAACGAGAAGTTCTGCGACATACCCTGGAATCGTCCGAACCTGCCCTTGCCCCACTCCGTATGGGTACCCACATAAACATTGTTCTGGTCGTCCAGCTCGTAGGCATAGGTGGCAAACACAGCGTTCATGTTGAAGGTATAGTTCTTCCACCACTTCAGTCTGAGGTTGATGTTCATATCGCTCCAAGGGCGAACCTTGGCTGCGGTATTGTAACTCATGTTGATGTCGAACGCATCGATGATACTGAGTTTCTTGTATCCGGTAGAGTCCTTATCGCTCTTCACCTTCATCTCGATGTTGTTGCCCAGGGTAAACGAGATATTACCGCTCTCACCCTTGCCCGGCGCACCATAAAGGGCATTGGCATACTTCGAGTAGCTCACCAGCGATACGTTTCCGTCGGCATCGGTCTTCTGGTAGGTGTCCCAGTAGCCGTAGCGTGAAGCTCCGAAGTCTGGGGCATAACTGAAGCTCACCGTAGGCGTAAACACGTGGCGCACAGCCTGTATCTTATCTCCGAAGAGCTTGCGGTTTGGTATGTAGAAACCGTATAGCTTGGTAGAAAGACCTACGCTCATGTTCCAGTTATACACGTTGTTGAAACCGTAGATGGTATCACATTTCTCCGTTTGGCTGGCTTCATCCCATGATCTCTCCACCTTGTTGGTATACATACGGTCGGTGAAATTGAACGATGGGTTCACGTTGAGATATTTGAAGAGCGTGAATGTAGCGCTCACCGGTATCTGATGCTGCCATCCGTTGCGCCAGTCCTTGATGAGTGAACTGTGCATCAGCTTATCCTCTTTGGTATTGATGCTGTTAGAGATGTGTCCCGTATAGCTCATGGCTATTTTCTCGTACCATTTCTCATCGCCCACCATCTTCTTTCTGCGGAACGGATAGAAGCGCGAGATGCTGATGTTCAGGTCGGGCAGCGTCATGGCTATCGACGAGTCGCGCATATTCTGCGAGAGGTTGGCGGTAGAGCTGAGCGACATTCCGATGCTCGAGAAGTTGGTGCTCCAGCTTACGGAAGAGGTTCTCGTACTCTGCGTCATCGTCTGCGGATTGTAGAGCGAATTGAGGTTGTTGCGTTCGTAGCTCGATGTGGCGAAGTTCACACTTGCCGAAAGCGAACTGTATGGGTTTGCCTTGCTGTCCTGGCGGTGGCTCCATTGCAGTTTGAAGCTCTCCTGCTCGGTAAAGTCTGGCATTCCCTTGTCGCCGTTCTTCGTATCCTGGTAACTGAAGAAGAAGGAACCCGAGTATTTGTATCTCTTTCGGTAGTTGCTAGCTGCCGAGAGTCCCCACGATCCCTTGGTATAAATTTCACCCAGCAGCTTCAGGTCCCATTTATCGTTCATGGCGAAATAATATCCGCCATCTCTGAGATAGAATCCTCGTGCCGTTTCATCACCATAGGTTGGCATGATGAAACCGCTGCTGTAGCTCTTGGTGAACGGGAAGAAGCCGTAAGGAATGGCAAGCGGCATAGGCACATCGCACACCACGAGATAGGCTGGTCCGAATACCACATCCTTGCCCGGCCTTACCTTGGCTCGGGAGAGCGAGATGTAGAAGTCAGGATGCGGATCATCGCAGGTGGTATACCTTCCGTGCTGCAGATAGATGACTCCCGATGAGTCGAGTTTCGACTTCATACCGGTCAGGAATCCGTCTTCCTGTTCTGTATATACATTATTAATAAGGGCCTTCTTGCTCTTGAAGTTGAATTTGATGGTGTCGGTATCGTAGGTATCGTTACCCATCTTGAAGACAGGTTTGCCCTTGACGCCTCCCTCCGCTGTACTGTCGGGAGTACCCATCGCCTTCACGTTGCTCTTGTCCATATCCATGGAGATGCGGTCGGAACTGAGGTCCATGTTGGTATACTTCACGTTGGAGTTTCCGTAGAGATATGCCACCTTGTTCTTGGCATCGTATACGAGAGAGTCGTCCGCCTGATAGTTAACCGGTGCGTCTACTCCACCCTGTTTCTTTCTGGCGATACTGTCGAGGCGGATACTGTCATCCACCACTTTATTATGTTTCCATATAGCTTTCTGCAGCGAGTCCATCTGCGTGGTGTCGTCAGCCTGTTTCAGCTTGGGCTTTATTTCGTTGCCCAGCGAGTCTACGAACACACTGTCACCCACGCTGTCCACGGTTTCCGTCTTCTCCGTTTTCTTCTTTTTCTTTTTCGAATCGGGCATACCCGGATTAGCCACCATCATACACGAGATGGCAGCGAGCAGCAGCATAGCTATCGTCGATTGTTTTCTCATTCAATAAATTAGAATTCTATTCAAACATGCGTTCCCATTGCTGGAAGCGTTTTACTCCTTCCTCTCCGAACTTCATGAGACTTTTTTCTGCTTTCTCAATTGTTTTTTCCCGGTCGAGGTGAGTTTTGCTGAAGAATTTATCAGCGTAGCAAATCACCTTCTCCTCCATGGTTTCCGGCAGGAAATCCTGATGTGGCAGGGGCAGGTTCTGTGCTATGATCTGTGCCTCTGTGATGCCTGCACCGGTATGGCGCTCACATACGCGGGCATGTCGCTCATATCCTTCCTTGCGCAGGATTTCTGCTCCCAGTCGTCCATGGCAGATGTAGGGCTGCGAGCCGAAACACTGTATGCCTGGGGCATCGGTCATGAAGATGCCGAGGTCGTGGAGCATAGCTGCTTCTTCGATAAACTGGGCATCGAGTTGCAATTCGGGATGATACGAAACAATCTGTAGCGCTTTTCGCGCTACAGATTGGCTATGTGTGATGAGGATATGCCGAAGCTCATTATCCTCAGGATAATACTTATCAATAATAGCTTGATAATTCATTTCTATTATATTTACTCAGCATCGCGCTCGATGTAAGCGATAACATCGCCCTTGCGCACCTTGCTGCCCTGCTTGGCATTGATTTCTACGAGCTTGCCGCCCAATGCAGCTGGGATGGTTTCAAACTCGCCCCAAGGAGCCTGGATATAGCAGAAGGCATCACCTTCCTTATATTCCTTGCCGATGTATGGCTCTACAGCTGGCTGGCACTCGCCCTCGCCCTGGAATTCCCAGAAGAGCTGGCCAGCTACTGGTGCCACGATGGCATCTGCCTTGGCGTGCTTGAACTCTGCAAGCTGTGCAGGAGTAAGGGTTGTACCGAGCTTGGCATCCTTTGCCTTCTGAAGGTCGGCCAGGAAGTTCTTCTTTGCCTGTCCGCTCTTGTAGTTGCGATACTGCTCTGGGTGCATAGCGAGCTCGAAGAGTTCCTCGTCGTCCTGACCGTAATCCCAACCGTTCTCGTCCATCTCCTTCTTGAAGTCGTCGAGAGCGTTGGTGAGCAATGTGTGTGCATCAACATCTGTAAACTCGCGGCCCTGCTTCTTGGCGAGCTCTACGAGTTCTGGGTCGATAGTTCCAGGAATCTTACCGCTCTTACCAAGAATCATACCCCACATAGAGTCGTCCATCATTACGAAGCGACCCTTGCCCTGCTCCATGGTGAGGAGGTTCATCAGTGAGATGTTCTTTACATACTGGCTGAATGGGGTTACCAATGGAGGATAACCTACGCGTGGCCATACATACTCTACCTCGTCGAAGAGCTTGATGAGCAGGTCGTCCATAGACAACTCTTCCTCGCCCTTCTTCTTGCGGATGTTGTTGATGGTCTGACGCATACCGCCGAGGTCTGCCATCATAGAACCCATCATACCGCCAGGGAGACCGCAACCGAGCAACAAAGAAGACATGATCTTGTTACCTGGGTTGATGAAGTAGCCGAGCCACTCGTCGATGAACTCCTGAGTCATAGCACGAGCCTTCATATAAGCGCTCATGTTGATTTCAGGCACCTCGAAGCCCTCGTTCTTCAGCATGCTGATAACTGAGATTACGTCTGGATGAACCTTACCCCATGACAATGGCTCGATGGCTGTATCGATGATGTCGGCACCATTGTTGCAGACCTCGAGGATAGAAGCCATAGAGAGACCAGGACCTGAGTGGCCGTGATACTGGATGATGATCTGTGGATACTTGTCCTTGATCATCTTGGTGAGCTTGCCGAGGAATGCTGGCTGGCCGATACCTGCCATATCCTTCAAACAGATTTCCTCTGCACCGGCAGCGATGAGCTGGTCGGCGATGTTCATGTAATATTCCAGGGTATGAACAGGAGAGTTGGTGATACAGAGTGCACACTGTGGAGTCATGCCACCCTCCTTTGCCCACTTGATAGAAGGAATGATGTTGCGCACATCGTTCAGTCCGTCGAAGATACGTGTGATGTTGGTACCCTGCTTAGCCTTTACCTTATACATAAGGGCGCGCACGTCGTCAGGCACAGGATACATACGAAGAGCGTTCAATCCGCGGTCGAGCATGTGAGTCTTGATACCCACCTCGTTGAAAGGTTTGCAGAATGCGCGTACGGCATCGTTAGGGTTTTCACCTGCCAGGAGGTTAACCTGTTCGAAGGCACCGCCGTTAGTCTCTACACGGCTAAAGCATCCCATTTCGATGATAACTGGGGCAATTTTAGCCAACTGATCCTTGCGTGGCTGGAACTTACCAGAGCTCTGCCACATGTCTCGATAAACGAGACTGAACTGAATTTTCTTCTTCATTATTCTTGTTCTTTTTCTTTATATTCGATGTATGAATTTAATTCCAAGGTGCAAAATTAGACAAAAAAATTGAGAAATCGTCCTATTCGCCTCTTTTTTTATATTTATTATGTAATTTACTTCAATATTTCCTTCTTCATCTTGCTGTTCAGCTTCTCGGCTGCAGCATGGGCCTTGGCGTTGGCCTTCATCGCATTGAGCGAGCGGTGGAAACCCTGGATGCGGCCCTCACGATCAGAGAGAGCCAGACTGTCGCCCTTCATATATACAAAGGTGAAGGTATCGCGCTTCGTCTTTCCGTTGATCACCACGCCCTCCAACTCGCGGCGGCCCTGCACCAGGATCAGTTTGCCGTTATAGGCATGCCATTCCGTATACTGAGGCACATCAGGATATTCTACCGGGCTGTCGTCGTCCACATCTTTGTTTATCATCACCCTGCCCACGGCCATCGCCTCGCTCATGCGCTTCAGGGTGAAGCCATACTGGCGCGGCACCATATAGGTTTCTACGATGCTGTCGGGCATATTGGCAAGGATTCTCGCCTGCTGGCGCTTGCTCAGATGCGATACATCGCGCAGCTTCGGCATCACCGGATAGGTCCAGGTGGCCTTCAGCTGGTCCAGGTCTATCACCATGTCGGCACGGTTCTTCTCATCCTTCTCCCCGCATGGCATCACGCAAACCCAGTCGCCCACCTCTACATCTCCAAACACCTGATGGTTGCGAGTGGCATCCAGAATGTTGTATCTTACGGGGTCGCCGCCTCCGTTGGGCAGCAGCACCAGCGCGGTATCCGAGCAGCCCAGACAGGCAAGTCCGTAGATAGCCCTGTCGCCCTTTGCCGGTTTCGAGAGGCTGATGGCGAGTTTCGAATTGTCCATACGTGGTGGTTTCTTTCCCCTATGACATGCTGCGAGGGTTGTGGCGGCTAGCGCCAGTGTGAGTATTGTCTTGACTTTCATCTTTCTATTCATTATTTCAGATGCAAAACTACAACTATTTTTTGGAAGCACCAAATATTGAATCGTAAAATAATTAAAAAAATAGGTGATATATTTTGTAGTGTCTCGATTTTACATTACCTTTGCAACCGTTTTTTGGGATCAACATCCCCCTCGTCCTGCCACACACGCCGGATGATGAAAAGAAATAGGACCAACTCAAGAATTATATGCAACAAGAGAATATGACAGACAAGACAAATACACACGCTCTCCCGGTATGGACCGAGGTAGAGTATACCGCATTATGCAAAAACCCGTACCTGTTAACCCCATTCTTCATCCCTAAGGAGGCGAAGTGCTTCACGTGCCACGAAGATGGCACGAGGGAAGAAGAAAGAATGGTTTTCCTCGTTTTCAAATCTACTGCAGCCCCTGCTGATGCCGAATGGGAAGATGATCCTGTTCCGGGCGAGATGTGGGTGCGAGCGCTGGGCGATGACGATGAGGAGATTGAGCCTGCCAAGGTGATTTACCTGGGTCAGGACATCGAGGATTTCATCCATGTAGCCGCTGAGGACGACCAGACCATCACCTTCGATTTCTGGTGGCGCCACGGCGAGGTGAAGGTGGAGAAGGCTGAGAAGACGGATGACGGATTCGTATGCCGCAAGGATGATTTCGGCGATGACGGACTGGCTGTTACCCTGATTCCAGAGGACGGCGGCAATCCGGTTGTCCTCCGCCTTCAGATTCCTTACATCGGTTTCTCGCTCTACGATGCCGAGGGCAACAAGGTGCATGGCGAGCTGAGCATTCCGCAGGATAAGGTGGATGACTACACCTACGAATTTGTGGGCGATGACAACAACGACCGTTTCACCCTTCAGCTCGACAGCAACAGGCTGGTTTACATGTGTGTATTGCGCCATGAGGACCATCAGCTGGTGGTTCGCAACCAGCGCGACCGTCTTTCGGTAGTAGATCAGATTCCTACCGAGGGCAAGCTTTCTGAGTTGCTGATGAACACGAATTCTGCGCTCATCAAGAACAGGAATCACCGTTGGCGCATTCAGATTGAGGGCACCACGCTGTCTCACGAGGTTGAGTTGAATGTAGATGCGGCATCTCTGGTAGCTTTTGCTGAGGAGCAGATGCAGAAGGGCATGGAGATTGACGAACTGGGGCAGCATCTGATGGCACTGGAGCAGAAGTATCATTTCCAGTGGTTCTGGCTGAGTGAGGACGACTGGAGTCATGACAATCCGGTGTTCGACATGTTCATGAAGCAGCTTTGTGCCTTTTCGTATGTCAGTCAGAATCCTGTTCAGGCAGATGCGTTGATGGCAAGGAACTACAAGCGTAAGATTCGCCGTTACAGCAGTATGCTGAAGGCTCACAAGCGTGGCGAGTTGAATCTTTTTGAGGAGAGTGATGAGGTGCGAGCCGAGTATCTCCGCATCTTCCAGGGTTTCCACCAGCCTTTCGTAGAGGCTTTTGAGAAGGAGGAAGAGGAATAATTTTTTAATTTTTATCCCTCACATCCCTCACTTTTTCTCTTTTCAAAATGTTAATCACTTGATAATAAGAGAATTATCTATTTAGGAAAGCGTGATGGATGGACAAAATATTTACAATATCCATCACGCTATCCATCACTAATAGCCTTCATCTATCACGTTTTTCAGCTTATCTTCTTGCAAAAAGCAAGAAGATCTTTGCAGAATATGGTTATGGGACCTGGCGAAAACGGAGCACACGTTGTGCTGCGCTGGCTCACGGATATTACTGCATCGGGGTACGGATATTACTGCGTCGGGGTACAGATATTACTGCGTCGGGATACAGATATTACTGCATCGGGATACAGATATTACTGCGTCGGGGCACAGATATTACTGCGTCGGGATGCAGATATTACTGCGTCGGGGTACGGATATTACTGCGTCGGGGTACGAATATTACTGCGTCGGCTAGCACAGACGTATCCGTAGGCTTATTGAGACGGCTGAATTAGCTAACAGAACTACTTGAGTTAGCAAACTGAACTACTTGAATAGCCCGACCGGGATAAAAACAAAGCGGGCGGACCTCTTTTCACGAAGAAGGCCGCCCTGTTTTCTAATTAAACTTTGTTTTGCATTAAAGAAATGCAATGCTTGAGCAAAAATATTTTTATTTCTCTATCAGTCCCTCTACATACTTGCAGAGGATACCGATGCCCTTGAGGTTTTCGCCACCCTGAGGAATGATGATGTCAGCATAGCGCTTAGTGGGTTCGATAAACTGCTCGTGCATCGGCTTCAGGACCTTGAGGTATCGGTCTACCACCATCGATACGGTGCGACCCCTGTCGATGGTATCACGCTGAATGTTGCGTATCAGGCGTTCATCAGCATCGGTATCCACGAACACCTTCAGGTCCATCAGGTCTCTCAACTTCTTGTCCACCAGCGTCATGATGCCTTCGATGATCACAACCGGTTTGGGGTCAACGTGAACCGTTTCCGGTTCACGGTTGCATTTGATATAACTATAGGTGGGTTGCTCTATCGCCTTGCCAGCACGCAGATCAGCGAGCTGCTGGTGCAAAAGCTTCCAATCGAATGCCGACGGGTGGTCGAAATTGATCTGATGACGTTCTTCCTCGGTCATCTGCGAGGTGTCGTTATAATATGAATCGAGGGGCACCACAGCCACATAATGAGGCGGCAGCACTTCTACGAGTTTCTTCACCACAGTGGTCTTGCCGGAGCCTGTACCTCCCGCAATGCCAATAACGGTCACTTTATCTTTCATATTCTATTATTCTTCTATAAGATTTCATCAAACATCTTGCGGTAGAATTCAGCCTTCTTCTCCACTGCCATAGGATAGGCACGGGAACTGGAGGGCATGCGGTACAGACGGAGTCTGCGGCCCTCGAACAGAAATTCTGCATAGCCTCCCATCTCAGGCTTTTCCTTGATGCCGAAGTGTTCTGAAAATACCTTTGTGGCAAGCTGGCCGGCTGTGAGCACCGCCCTGCAATGGGGCAGCTGGCGGAGCATGCCGTCGAGATTGGCGGGCTGCACGATCTGCAGGTCCTTGTCGGATGCCGTATTCTTGGTGCGTATCACCTGCTGTGCGGTATCATAGATGGCGACGCCCTTCTCCCTAAGAAATTTCTTAATAGCATCGAGGCGGTAGGTCTTCTTCTCTACATCCACGAAATGGAACTTATCCTGGAAGTAGATAATCCCAAATATCCTCCACATATCATTCTGGAAGTTAGGATAATACCAGGGCATGCACCACCGCTTTTCTGCAGGCGGAAACGTGCCGAGCATCAGCAGCCGCGCATTTTCGGGCAGCCACGGCTCAAAAGGATGATTCTCTACCATTTTCTACTTCTTTTCCTTCACCAGATACATCACTACCGGCAGGTGATCGCTGTAGCCGTTAAGCCATCTGCCGCCTGCCTTGGTTCGCAAAGGAGCACCCTTGTACTGACCTTCCTGCTGGATGAGGTAATCGCGGCGGAAGATGTGGTTCTTCCAGAACTTCAGAGAACTGTAGTCCTTGTGCTTACTATCCTTGTTCAGGAGATTAGGCGTGATGACAATCTGGTCGAAGAGATTCCATGAACCGCTGTAGAACAGGGTTCCCTTGCCCTCCTTGGCCAGGATGTTATACCATGGGTTATACATATCATCGGCACCTACCTCGCTGATTTCAGCTTTCGCCTTCAGCACCTTGTGCATGCTGGCGTCGGTAGGATCATCGTTCATATCGCCCATCACGAACACCTTCATCTCAGGGTTCAGACGGAGCAGACTGTCTTTTACCACCTTAGTCTGGCGCGCTCCGCTCTCGCGATAGAACGAACCGGAGAAACGGCTTGGCCAGTGGCATACGATTACCGCCACATCCTCGCCCGCCAGCTCACCACGTACGGTGAAGAAACCACGGGTCTTGTAGGCAGAATCCTTGGCGAGTTCCTGTACGTAAGGCACCAATCGGGTGTTCTTCACCGTGAAGAGTGCCGGATTATAGAGCAGCGCACAATCGATGCCTCGCTTATCGGGACCCTCGATATGGCAGAACTGCATGTTACGTGCCTTGAGGGGCGGCTGCGCAGTGAGATCTTTCAGCACGTTGGCATTCTCAACCTCAGACAGACCGATGAAGGCACAGCCCACGTTAGGCAGTACATCGGTACCCATATCGGCAAGTGCACGCGACATATTCTTGAGTTTATTGGTATATTTCATACCATTCCATCCCTTAGCAGGGAGATACTCGTAATCATTCTTACCGGCATCATGGCAGGTATCGAAGAGGTTCTCCTGATTGTAGAAACCTACAGCATACACTTGAAACTGCCTGTTGCCTGAAGTCTGCGACTTCTTTTTCTGTGCTGTAGCGCCCAGCCCTATCATGAGGAGGGCAGCCAGCAAGAGCAAATGTTTCCTCATACTAATAGTAATTATTAATGTTCACCTTATTATATATGTTCACCTTAACGCGGTGAGGTAATAGGCAGCAAAGATACCTAAAAAAACCGGAAATATCTCCATAAAAACGAATATTTTTTCAGATTTCATGCATTTTTAACATAAATAAATTCATTTTTCAAAAAACTTTTTGTTACTTTGCAGCATTAAACACATTGAATCGGAACAGAAGACACAAGACCAGGGACCACGGTAAGTCCCCTTATCGCCTAAACAAGACCTAGCGGGACATATATCATCACTGCTCAAAAAGACTGCTGTTGCCGGTTTATTAATACTTAATACATATAAACTATGCAGAAGAAAGTAAACTTAGCAATGTTAGCGCTCTTCTCGTGTTCATTGGCTATGGCTCAGAACGAAAAGACTGACCAGAACATAGCCCAGGGACTCGACGAGAATGCTTTCACCTTCTCCGAGGCACAGTTGGGCGAGGACGATGACATGTCATCCAATGTCACCATCCTCAATTCTACCAGCAACGTATACGCGAGCCAGGCAGGTTACCTGTTCTCGCCAGCACGTTTCCGCTACCGTGCCTTCAACCAGAAGTACAACGATGTCTATATCAACGGTGCTTCCATGAACGATATGGAGACCGGACAGTTCCGTTTCTCCAACATCGGCGGTTTGAACCGATTCTCCAGAAACGTAGACTTCGCCCTGCCTTTCGAAGCCAACGGCTATTCGATGACCGGCATGGCAGGATCCAACAACTATGATTTCCGTGCCGGAAGCATGCAGGAAGGACAGTATGCCAGCGTAGGTGTTGCCAACCGCAACTATACCCTGCGCGGACTCTACTCCTACTCCAGCGGATTCAACGAGAAGGGATGGGCCATCACAGCCGGTCTCACCTACCGCTGGGCTAACCGGGGATACGTAGAGGGAACCATCTACAACGCCCTCTCCTATTTCTTCGGTGTTCAGAAGAAGTGGATGAACGGCCACTCGCTGAGCTTCTCCACATGGGGTAACCCGACAGAAAGAAGCACCCAGGGAGCATCTACCGACGAGGCTTACTGGCTGGCTAACGACTACCAGTATAACCCATACTGGGGATACCAGAACGGACACAAGAGAAACTCACGCGTAGTGAACGACTTTGCCCCTTCGGCTATCGCTACATGGGACTGGGAAATCAACGACCAGATGAAGCTCACCACATCGGTGTTCGGAAAATACTCTATGTACAAGAGCACCAAGCTCAACTACAACAACGCAGAGAATCCACAGCCAGACTACTGGAAGAACATGCCATCTGCCAACTACTATGTATGGGGCGACTACAAGAACGGCAACAACATGTATACCTGGGAAAACTGGAACAACGCCGTAAACTACTGGCAGGCAAGCAAGCAGAACCGACAGATTAACTGGGACCGCCTGTACTATGCCAACCAGCAGGCTGCCAAGAACGGACAGGATCTGCTCTACTATGTTCAGGCTAAGCACAACGACAACCTGACCCTGACCCTGTCATCCGTGCTGAACACCAAGCTGACCAAGAAATCGAAACTGGCTACGGGTATCATGCTCGGAAAGAGTACCAACCAGCACTATCAGACACTGGAAGACATGCTGGGCGGTGCCATCTTCCACAACATCAACACCTATGCCCTGGGCGATTATCCTAAGACCGACCCACGTGTGCAGTACGACCTGAACACAGCTGGTCCTAACAACACAGGCAAGCTGGTTTACGAGGGCGACAAGTTCGGTTACGACTATCGCATCGACGTGAACAAGGCAAACGCATGGAGCACCTATACAGCCGAATTCTACAACATGAAGGCGATGCTGAGCGGACGTATCGGATATACCGGAATGAACCGCCGCGGCTACATGCGCAACGGTATGGCACCGAACAACAGCCAGGGCAAGAGTGGCACAGCCAACTTCCTGGACGGTGGCGTAAAGGGAAGCCTGAACGTGGATATGGGCAGAGGCCATGCCTTCAGCATCGGAGCCGGATACGAGCTGCGTGCGCCGATGGCAAGCACAGCCTTCATCTCGCCTGAAATCAGCAACGACTTCGTGACTAACCTCAAGAACGAGCGCATCTTCAGCTCTGAATTCAGCTACCTGTATCGCAACGCATGGCTGAGTGCCAACGTGAGCGGTTACTACAGCCGACTGGAGAACGTTACGGAATGGCAGAACTTCTACAACGATGATGAGAATTCATTCACCTACGTGAGCATGACCGGACTGAAGAAGGAATACTATGGTGTAGAGGTGGGCGCTAAGTTCAAGCTCACATCATGGCTCGACCTGAAGACTCTGGGCGCTATGAGCGAGGCGAAGAACATCAACAATGTAAACGCCGTATACATGCTCTCAAAGAGTGCTGAGGTTTACCAGGACAAGGCTTACGTGATGAATATGCGCGAGAGTGGCACACCGCTCACAGTGGGAAGCATCGGTCTCGATGCCCACGTAAACGGATGGTTCGTCAACCTCAATGCCAACTACTACGACCGCATCTACCTCTCTTATTCTCCAAGCTACAGATATGAGAAGGTGCTGACCAACCGCCAGGCTGCCTACAAGGCATACCCTGAAATCTTTGCTCCTACTACACTCGACGGTATGAGCTGGACTGAGGATGCTGTAGCCCAGGAGAAGGGTCACGGAGGATGGATGGTTGACCTGAGCATAGGCAAGAGCGTGAGACTGAAGAAGGGTTCTCTCAACTTCAACCTCATGATTACCAACCTGCTGAACAACCAGACCATCGTAACAGGCGGATATGAGCAGAACTCTCGTTCAAGCTATACACTGGATGCTAACGGCAACGTGAAGAATCCACGCCTCTACCAGTTCTCCAAGAATCCTAAGAAGTATTACACCTGGGGTACCAACGGCATGTTCCAGGTATCTTACAGATTCTAAAGAGCAGTTTCTCTATAACAATAAAAAGAAAGAACAATGAAAAAGATAAAATTCATAGCATTGGCATTCCTGGCACTAACCCTGGGGTCGTGTATGGGCGACGGTTATGCTGACCCGGACCTGACCGAGAAGGTGCCTGCAGCTCCATATGGCAACAACAGCCTGAGGGAGAAGAATGTGATCAGCATAGCAGATTTGAAGACCCAGTTTGCTACGATTATCAACAGCGACAATGGCTACAAGCAGATTGAGAAAGACATGATGATCAAGGCGGTAGTGACGGGCAATGATGTCAGTGGCAATATCTACAACCAGGTGAGCGTACAGGATGCATCCGGCGCTATCATCATTGCCATCAACGGAAGCGGTCTGTCGGGTTATCTTCCTGTTGGTCAGGAGATTCTCGTAAACCTGAAGGGTCTCTATATCGGAAGTTACAAGAAGTTGCCTCAGATTGGCGGTGTGAATACCAAGCTCTCAGATGGAAGTCTGGGTATGGGAAAGATAGAACGTGCCATCTGGAACGAGCACTTCAAGATTCTGAACCCTGGCGAGGCTGATGCAAGCACGGTAGTGCCAGAGGAGTTTGACCTGACAAAGCTTACTGATCCAGCCTATATGGATGCTAACGTGGGCAAGCTGATGACTCTGAAGAAGGTGAAGTTTGCCTCTGCCAACGGCACTAACGTATGGGCGCCAGATGATACCAATACGAGTCTGGAACTGATTGATGCCGAAACGGGCAAGAGAATCAACAAAAACAACCTGGTAGTGCGCAACTCGGGTTATTCTAAGTTTGCCAACGAGGTGGTTCCACAGGGCGTATTCGATATCACCGGTATCTTCACCCGATTCGGCAACACCTGGCAGATTGTGCTTCGCAGCACGGATGACCTGAAGGCATCAGAAACAGGCGGTACATTGGAGAAGCCTTATACCGTGGCTCAGGCACTGGAGAAGATCAATGCCGGTACAGCAGGCGATGCTAAGGTTTATGCTACCGGTATCATCGTAAAGGTGAAAGATGTAGATACAGGCCAGTATGGTAACGGTACATTCGTTATCTCTGACGACGGTAAGGATACAGAAGGCAAGACGCTCGAGGTATTCCGTTGCTTCAACATCGATGGTGCAAAGTGGACAGAGGAAACCAAGAAAATCCTTGTACCGGGCAAGAAGGTGGTTGTATCAGGCACCCTGCTTGATTATAACGGCACCAAAGAGATTAAGGGTGGCAATCTCATCTCTATCAAGTAATTACTGATTATCAAAATAGTAACAATATTTAAAAAGACAATAATATGAAAAAGTATATATTTTCAGTTTTGATGGCGGCTATAGCTGCCTTCACATTCAGCAGCTGCGAGGATGTTCCTGAGCCTTATACACTGCCTACCAAGCCTGATGCCGGTGGCACCACAGATCCTAACCAAAAGGGTTCTGAAAGCAATCCATATACTGTAGCAGAAGCCATCGCCCTCATCAAGGCAGGTACAGCACCTTCTACAGCTGTATGCGTAAAGGGTAAGATTACAGCCGTAACTTTCTTCAACGAGACCTATAGCAGTTTGTCATATAACATCGCAGACGAGGGCTCTTCAGATGTTATCGAAGTATACTCAGGCAAAGGCAAGGATGGTGCAAACTTCTCTTCCAAGGATGACTTGAAAGTTGGTCAGACCGTAGTAGTAAAAGGAATCGTCAAGGCATTCACGAAGAATGATGGCACTATTGTCAATGAAATCGACAAGAACAGCACCATCATCTCTATCGAGAACACAGGAACTACAACTCCTGACACTCCAGCAACTGGTAAGGGTTCTCTCAGTGACCCATACAACGTGGCAGAAGCTATCGCAGCCATCAAGGCTGGCACAGCGCCTACTACACAGGTTTACCTGACAGGTATCATCTCAGATGTTGCTTTCTATAATGACCAATACAAGAGCATCACCTATTACATCTCAGACGATGGCAAGAGCAAGGACATGCAGGTTTACTCTGGTAAGGGACTGAACGGCGCAGACTTCGCTTCTAAGGAAGATTTGAAGGTGGGTCAGAAGGTTACTATCCTGGGTAAGATCATGAAGTTCGTTGATAAGAATAATAAGGAAATCATGGAGGTTGATAAGACCAGCTCTATCGTCAAGATTGAAGGTGAAGGTATAGGCGGCGGTGAGGTTAAGCCAGATCCAACACCAGGAACAAGCGCAGGTATTACCATCAACGACCTGACCGTAACTTTGGCTAACAGCGGTGTAACAGCTGGTGAAAGCCTTAAGATTGATGACATCAGCACATTGAAACCTGATAAAGCTCCTACAGAGATTAAATTGTCAGATGGAACAGTTATCGTATTTGACAAGAGCAGTGGTACAACCACTCCTGCTTACAACACAACGGCTAAAGAGTTGCGTATCTATGCAAACAACAAGATGACTTTCACAGCCAGCAAGCCTATCGCAAAGATTATCTTTACTTGCACATACGATTCCAAAAAAAAGTGGAATGCTGTAGGTAACAAAACTGCTACAGTAGTTTTCTCTGGAAATACAGCAACCTATACAAATACATATGATGGTACAGATGGTGGAGTCCAGCTCCGTATTGCCAAGATGGAAATCGTATACGCAAAGTAATTCCCCTAGTAGATATTATGTATTAGAAAAAATACTGATCCCCATCGTCCTCGACACAAACAGAGGCGATGGGGATTTTTTTCTTATCCATCGAAAACATAGTTGGCAGGAGAAACGCCTAACAGAACACATCGCCTGTCATAACTTGAGAACCTACGTAATACGCTCTTTTCCAAAATATTTCTTAAAAAGAAGAAGAAATATTTGGTGGTTTCAGGAAAAAAGCGTAACTTTGCAGCCTGAAATTGATAACAGGCTATAATGGGCATGCCCCGATAAGGGACACGAAATGATGCAACAAGCATCCCCATGACGTCTAATTTTAATAACCCAATAAAAATAAAAAAGAAAAATGAAAAAAGGTATTCATCCAGAGAATTATCGTCCTGTAGTATTCAAGGATATGTCTAACGGCGATATGTTCCTCTCTCAGTCTACATGCAAGACTAACGACACTGTTGAGTTCGAAGGCGAGACTTATCCAGTTGTTAAGATTGAAATCTCTAGCACATCTCACCCATTCTACACAGGTAAGAGCAAGCTCGTTGATACAGCGGGTCGCGTAGACCGCTTCATGAACCGTTACGGCAAATTGAAGAAGTAATAATATACCTTTTTTATAAGGATATATTTATTATCGCAAAGATACTGAGTGCATTCCAGCGTAGTTGCATATACGTAGGAATGCACTTTTTTTCTCTATTCTATCCTCATGCAATCGATTTCTACATACATTATTATATAGAAAGCACTTAATCTTTAACTTCAAAACATTATCGAGAATTATGAAGCATACTAAGTTTTTTATCTTCGCACTCCTTGCTGCGATGACGTTCTCTGCCTGCGGCACTGACGATACCCTGCAGTTCTATTTTCCTGAAAACGGCGGTAATACGGGTGGCAATACCGGAGGTGAATCAACCGATAAGAACAATACAAACAAAAATGTGGCTACTGCCAACATGCCACAAGTGGTAAGAAACGCTATCGGCGGTCTGGAGTTCCCAAAGCTCAAGAATAATGGTACCAGCTATGCCATCGTTCACATGGATAATACAACAGATTCTGTGAACTATTCTACAGAATGGGATGATAACATGAAGAGCCAGAGATGGAGCTGCTATACTTTCAATACAGTCAATAAGATTAAAAAAGTAAATAGATGGAAACCTAATCAGGGCGAGCAAAAATACCCATGGGATACAGATTTGAAAGAGCAGTGGGGAATCACAGACTTCACAGAGGACCCTACTCCTACAGCTCAAGGCTTTGACCATGGTCATATCTGCCCTGCTGATGACCGCAAGCTCAATCTGACACAGCAGAAACAGACTTTCTTCATGACCAACATGCAGCCTCAATATGCCAAATTCAACCAGCAAGGAACATGGTATAATATGGAAAGAGTACTGGGTACACTGGCTCCAAAGATTGACTCTGATACCCTGTTTATCGCAAAGGGAGGAACAATTGACCCGGTTGGCAGCGAGAGTAATCTCCTGGGCTGGAAGAAGAATGGTGCTTCTAGCGAAACAAAGAAGCCAGGCTATATCCCAATACCAAAGTATTTCTTTGTAGCTGTTTTGAAAAAGGAGTTTAATAAGAGCAAAAACCAGTATACCTACAGTGCCTTCGGCTTTTGGTTTCCTCATGAGGACAAGGTATTTGATAAAAAGAACGATACGCTCGGCAACTATGTCGTAAACATCAAGACGCTGGAAGACAAAACCGGCATCGACTTCTTCTGTAATCTCCCTGATGAAATAGAGAAGGAAGTGGAAAACGTAGATGCAGAAGCTCTCAAGAAACTCTGGGGCTTTAAATAAATCAGGCTATATACAAACAAAAAGAATCCGCTCTCTCAAATCAATGAGAGAGCGGATTTCTTGGTTTATATCATCATCTTCTCGGCAACTTCTTGATAGCATGTGGCATGAATGCCCTACCGGTAGCCTTACCGAAGCCAGGAGCTACGGAATCGGTTGCAGCAGAACGGGTCTTCTTACGGGCTCCACTCGGATCGTAACGCTCCAAATCGATATACATGACATCGCCCTTAGCCTTACCTGTTCCTATCATATAACCATAGAACGTATCGAACATCTTTCCATCTTCCTGCCCCAGATGGAAACCATACTGCTTAGCACCTGCATCCATCACATAGGTAGCACCAGAATTATAGCGGATATAAATATCACCATTCTTATCGATGTACCAGGTAAACTTCAGAGTCTGGGATTTATTGCTTCCATCATCGGCATAATCCACTTCTATACCATTACCACTGAGCGAGTTAACCTTATCACCCGCCTGATAGAACGTCATCTCGGCATTGAAACTGTAGTTGTTGCGAGACTGACCGTCCTCAGCAAGTTCAGAGAGCATCACAGAGCCTCTCCAGTCGCCTGTAAGAGTCTGGGCCTCCAACAGCAGGTCATCATCCTGAGAGCCGTTAGAACCGTTGTTCCAGTCGCCCTGGTTCCATCCCCAGCCACCATGATTATAGTCATCATACCAGTAATAATCATCATGCCAATAATAATCATCATCACATGAGGTGAATGAGAAAGATGCTGCAGCTATCGCCATCCACATCCATATCCGATTAAACTTTTTCATATCCTGTTTCCTTTCTTCAAACTAAATTCCTTATTGCCTTACTTCACTACAAAACGGCGAACAGGCTTCTGATTATCATCTGCCACCTTAACATACTCTACAGAATCCTTAGCTCCACGAGAAACAATCTGGGTGTTCTCCAAGCCCGAATGCTGCTTGCTGTAGCCCCAACCGTCATCGTAACCCCAGTCATAATCATCGCGCCAGTTGTAAGAATCGCGATAAAGCTCGAAATAAGCACGGTTGCCGTTATCAGCCTCTACATATCCAGAGAACTTGCGGTCGCCCAGAGCATAGTCGTAAATTACAACATCACTACCCTCATCAAGAAGAGTGATATAGATGTTTCTGTTGCGTACTGTCCAGATAATACGGTTTGCTATATAATTGTTACCATGCCAATAATCTCTATCAAAGTAATCGATCCAATAGCCTGTACCGGAATAGAGGCCATCATTCTGGTCGAATCGGATTACCGAGTAGAGGGCATTGTGATTATCATATTCTACAAACATATTACCCTTCCATGTACCATCGAGGGTGTATGCAATATCAGAATCATCATCACATGAGGTGAATGAGATACTCATCAAAGCTATGAAAGCCATTGTGAGAAGAGTAGTAAACTTTTTCATATCAATTTATCAGTTAAGTTATTTATATTCTTATATCTTCTATACTTTTGAGCTCTTGAAGAACAGCATTCTTTCTTGAACCCGATGCAAAGGTAGTGGATTTTTCGTCTGCATCAAAGGGGAAAAGGATACAAACTGAGGGGGAAATCCCTATTCTTTCAAAAACAACCGCCTTTTTGATGATATTTCTCTTTACCTAGAGTGGTATTTCTCTCGGTTTTGATGGTCTTTCTTTCTCTGTATCAAAGATTTAACACCTTCTTAACACATCGTATCGATATTTTTCGTATCTTTGCATCATAAATAAGTAATTATTCAAAGAACATGCTTTTAGCACAAAGTAAATTCTAAGAATGCGCTCAAAAAAATGAGTTTCAACAGTTTATTAATTATACGTTAAACCTTTAAAATTATTAAGTTATGAACAAATTTTTACGCTATTCATTATCATTGGTTCTGGCATTCGTAGCTAGCGTTACGTTTGCACAGGAAGTAACTTTTGACTTTGCAGGAAACAATTGGAAACTGCCAGCCTCTAAAGAACAAGGCATTACCAATGCAACAGATTTCACCAATGGCACGTATACTATTACGGTCAGTGCACCGGAAAAAGCATACTATCTTGCATCAAACAATGCCATCATCTATGGAAAAAAGGACGCATATATCAACCTTCCTAAGTTTGACTTTGATGTAGAAAGAATTGATATTATCAGCCCTGCTGGAGGATCTGGTAAAACTACCAGAAACATTTTTGTTGGTAATAAAGCTGTCAGTACACAAACAACAGGTGCTAAAGGTACACACCAGTACGAAATTGCTGCAGACAACCAGGCTGCCAATACGGTATATACCATCAAAGTTACAAATGCCTACAATGACCAAATCCAAAAAATTCTGATCTGGAAAAAGGGTTCTGCCAAACCTATAGAAACAAAGAAGGTAGATAACATTGCTGCATTTAAAGCTATTGGTGCCGGCAATAAAGCTATTTTGACTTTAAAGAATGCACAGGTACAATATGTAGGCACTGGCGACATCTATATCGTTGATGAGACTGGTGGTATAGACATCTACCAGAGTTCTCTGTCTTATAAAGCAGGTCAAATTCTCAATGGAACAATTGAGGCTTCTTATGATGAATTTAAAAAACTCCCAGAGTTAGTTAACATTGCTGCTTCAGACATCAAAGTTACAGATGGTATTGTCAAAGCTATCGAAATGACGGTAGAAGAGGCTGCAAAACAGGAAAATGCATGCAAACTTGTTACTATCAAAGATGTTACTCTCGTAAAGGCAGTAGAAGGCGAATACACAAACTATTACACAGATGCCGAAAAGACAATGCAGATTTTCGACAAGTTCAAACTTGATTACAAACCTAATACGGAGACTGCAATGGACTATACAGGTATCATCATTCCATTCAATACCAAGATAGAACTCGCTCCTACTGTAGCTCCTACAGCATCAACTACCGGCATCACTAACATTACAACAGATGAAGCTGCAAAGAACGCTCCTGTTTACAACCTCGCAGGCCAGAAGGTAACCAAGGCTTACAAGGGTGTAGTCATCAAGAACGGAAAGAAGATGATTCAGAAGTAATCAAATTCAAAACAACATATCCCTACTACTCCCCCGATATTCATTTATCGGGGGAGTTTTTTTGTCAGGCATAACATAAGAAGGAACCACCAGCAAATCAACCAAATATTACCCCTATGACATGAAAAGTGGAATAATTTAATGCAATAACATAAAAAAATACACCTAAAACTACGATATCTCATTTATTTTCACTACCTTTGTTGCGATTAATAAACGTATACGAATAAAAAATGATGAAAAGAAAATTATATATCACCCTATTAGGACTGCTCTCTACCATCATGACAGCAGCTGTACCCTACTGCGATGTGAGAAAATTCTCTATCACAGACGGACTCGCTGCCAACACCATCTCAGACCTCAAGCAAGGTAAAGACAACCTCATGTGGTTCAGTACCTGGAACGGACTGTCGTTCTATGACGGCTACAAGTTTCATACTTTCAGAGACAACCCGGATGATATTGACGTTCTGTCAACCAACCGTATACTGAAAATAGAACCATCCTATAACAACAACGTGTGGTGTATCACATACGACCACAAGCTCTACGTATACGATACCCACTTCTGCCAGTTCTTTGCTGTAGGACAGAAATTCAACGAACAGTTCAACATCGACCTGCGCGTGAGCCAGATATACCCAATGAAAAACGGAGCTACATGGTTTACTTCAGAAGATGGAAAATACATCATCCGATCAGTAGGAAAAACCTTTGATGAGCGGAACATAGAACTCATCAAAGTAGGAAAAAAGGGACTCAGAAGCGGAAATGTATGGTACATCCATCAAGATATACACGGAAGAGAATGGGTGCTTACCGACAAAGGCGCATGCATATACAACTCGAAATTTCCAAGCAAACTGCCTTTCAAATGGCTCAGAGGGGTGGGAGAAGATGAGTTCCTGGCAACTGAAGACGGTAAACTGGCAAAATATGACCTGCAGAACCGACTCACCATGATACCAATGCCGGAAGGCGTAACCCGTATCAACGAACTGAAAAATACAGGTTACCAACTCCTGCTGTCAACCAATCTGGGTGTGGTCATCTACAACCCGCGCACCTTCAAGTTTGATATCATCAACGTACAGAGCCCGAGTCAGCCTCTGGCAGAGGTAAAGAAGATTTATACCGATGCTTTCGGTATGGTATGGGCATTCACTGACGGCATGGGAGTAACCCTCGTCAATCCGAAGACTGGACAGAAGCAGTGGCTCTTTGCCGACCAGGACGACCCGATGGACCGCACAACCTGCGAAAGCAATTTCATCACACAAGATGAACACAAGACCCTCTGGGTAGTGCCAAGAGGAGGAACCTTCAGTTATTTTGACCGCAAGGCAGGAAAACTGGTGCCTTATCTGCTGAGAAGCAATTCATCGGGCAACTACCGCATACCGAAGATTACGAAATATGTACTCTCAGACCAGGGAATCCTCTGGCTGACAGGCTCTCACGACCTGACACAGGTAGTCTTCAAATATCACCCTTACATTATCAACAAGCTGGATGAGGGCGAAGACGAAGTGTTCTCGGTGAATGCATCGCCAGACGGACATATCTGGGCTGGTTATCACAACGGAGTAATCCAGGTGCTCAACGCATCCTACCAAAGCATCGGATACCTGTCGCCAAGCGGACAGATCGTGCCACAGCAAGTAAACTTCGACGAGAAGGGCATCATGTCTATCCACTTCGATATCAAGGGAAGAGCATGGATAGGAACCAACGGAAATGGTGTCTATCTGATAGATAAAATGCAGGTAAGACACTTTGTTTATGATGCAAACAACCCGTCATCGCTGCCGTTCGACAAGATACCAGACATTGTAGCCGACCGCACCGGACGTATCTGGATAGGTACCTACGGAGGTGGGCTGGCACTTGTTAACGAGGCGGCAGACGGCAGTATCAGCTTCATCAGTAAACGAAACGGACTGCCTTGGGAGAAACAGCACTACGACCGCATACGCCGCATCTGCTGCACCACTACGGGAACCATTCTCGTAGGAACCACAGATGGTCTCATCACCTTCAGTGATGCCTTTACAAACGCAAGAAAGATCAATTACCACAAGACTTACTACATACCGAACGATACTACAAGTCTGGCTGCAAACGATATGAACAATATCCTGGAGCACACCAGCGGCAAGATGTATATCTCGCAACAGGGCGGTTTGATGGAAGAGATTGTGAGCAAATCGCTCCTGCAAGACAATCTGAAGATGAAATACTTCCATGCCATCGATATTAACGAAGGCATCGTACAGGGCATGGTAGAAGACAACCAGGGAAGAATCTGGGTAATCAGAGAATCGAGTATCGACTGCGTAAACCCGAAAACGGGCCAGTGCAATGTGTTTGGACCTAACGACTTCGACTTCAACATGTCGTTCTCGCAAAGCCGTCCTTACCACGATCCGGCAAGCAACAACATCTCGGTAGGTACCCCGATGGGACTGATTACCTTCAATCCGGCTACGCTGAAGAAGAGCAACTACCAGCCTAAAGTCATCTTCAGTTCCCTCCATTATAGCGGAGAGAAGGAGTCGGAACCTATCCTGCACAAGGATAAAGTGGTGATTCCTGCCAACAAGCGAAATCTGACCATCAACTTCGCATCGCTCGACTATCAGCGCAAGTATCAGACCAAATATCTCTATCGCATAGATGGTTATACAGCTCCAGGCGTGTGGATATCAAACGGAAGCAGCCATAGCATCGGCTTTAACCGTATCAGTCATGGCGATTACGTACTCAAGGTGAGAGCCACCAACTCTCATGGTGTATGGAGCAAGTATGTGGCAGAATTGCCTATCGAAGTGCGCCCTACCTTCTGGGAAAGCATCTGGGGCAAGCTTCTCATGCTGCTCCTGCTCTTCGGTATCGTAGGCGCAATCTTCTATACCTACAACCAGCGCCAGCGCGAGAACGTAACCCACGAGATGAGCGTGATGAAGAATGAGTTCTACAACGATGCAGCCAACCGTCTGAGAACCCCTCTAACGCTCATCGGAGCCCCGGTAAAAACCGTTTTGGATACCGAACCGGGTATCACCCGAAAGGGCAAGGAACTGCTGAGAATGGTAATAGACAATGCCAACGAAATGCTGGTAATGCTGGACAAGGCTCAGAGATACGGCAACAAGGCAGACTTCTATACGAACAGCGGTCTGACCGAGGAAGATTACGACCTGACAGAAAGGGAGAAAGAGAACGGACAGATTGACGACCGCAATGCATCCGACTATCTGGAAGAAGTAAATAAACAGAAAGAAGATAAGGATGAAGAGGCTGAACGACTGGAAGGAATGGGCAAGGAACAGAAAGAAGCACAGGAAGAAACGAAACTCAAAGACCAGACTGTACTGGTAGTTGAAGACAATGCCGACCTGCGCAAGTTCCTCTACAGCATTCTCTCGCCTACCTATAACGTGCTGCTCTCAGAGAATGGAAAGGCTGGTTTAGTGATGGCCCGCAAGGAGATACCAGACTTTATCCTCACGGACGTTACCATGCCTGTGATGGATGGTTTGTCGATGATTCACGAGATCAAGCAGGATACCACCCTCAACAACATCCCAGTGATGATTCTCTCAGCCAAGGCAAGCGTAGAAGACCAGCAGCGAGGTTTTGATGAAGGAGTTGACGCCTATATCACCAAGCCATTCTCTACCCCTTATCTACTCGGCAGAATAGAGGCTATCCTCACTCAGCGCCGCAACATTCAGGTGGATATCATCAGAAAGCTGAAGGAAGCTGGCGATAAAGATGCCATAGCAGCCTTGCGAATACTGCCTACAGTTGTTCCTCAGCCTGCTCTTAACCAGGAAGAAACAAATGCCGAAAACGAAGCGGTTGACCCAAACAGCGAGCTGGCATTTATGGCGGCACAGATGCAGGACAGAACCATGATGCGTGCCTTCAGGTTTATTGTTGAAAATGCAGGCAACCCGGAACTCAAGATAGATGATATCTCGAACGAAATCGGTATGAGCCGAAGCGTACTATATAATAAGGTGAAAGCAACGACCGGAATGACACCGGTAGACTTCGTTCGCCATATACGTATCAAGAAGGCATGCGAGATGTTGCGCAAGACAGACGATACACTGAGCAGCATCGCCTTTGCAGTAGGTTTCACCGACCCTAAGTATTTCTCGAAGGTATTCAAGAAAGAAACGGGTATCGTGCCTACTGAATACCGAAACAGAACGCAGGGATAGCCCGCATCATTACAGATGAAAGCAGTCATCATTACTGATGGCTGCTTTTATCTGTATTGACAAAAAAGTAATACATATTACAGGACATATCTTCAGTTGTTGTCGGGCACAGCCTTCTTTGTTATCGTACACAGCAAAACGTTCAAGCAAGGAAAAAAGCAGAATAGTCATAAAATTGAGCCGTTTTGCTTTGTTTTTTGACCGAATATTGCAAAAAAGTATAAAAATGGGGGGGTATTTGATTAATTTTCCCTTTTTACTGAAAAAAAACTGAGAAAAAGTTTGGTGTTACAAGAAAATGTAGTATCTTTGCAACAAGTTCTTAGAAAAGTTAAATGATAGATTAATCGTAAACCTCTTTTTCTTTGTTTTTTTGAGGAAAAAGAGGTAAAGAAAAAGAAATGCAGGGTTTGTGAAAATCCTGCATTTTTTATTTTTATGCTGTTTCATACTGATATTGTGTAGTTATATCGTCTACCTATTTTATTCTTCTATATTCTATATCTAACCGATATCTACATAGTCAGCTATATGGTATCTGTTTCCCCAGATATACAATATCTATCTACATTATATATATTACGCTTATTCCTTCATCTATGATTTTGTTCGATTTTTAGAATTTTTAAAAAAACTCTTGAAGTATTCTAAGAGAAAAGTAGTATCTTTGCACTCTAGATCATATAAGTTGAGATCGGAAATATAGATAACACATACATAAAGATAAAAAAAATGAGAACTGTTTACGAATTTTCTGTTAAAGACAGAAAGGGAAAGGATGTTTCCCTCAAGGAGTATGCCAACGAAGTGCTGCTCATCGTTAACACCGCTACAAAGTGTGGTTTCACCCCTCAGTATGAGGAACTGGAGAAACTTTATGAGACCTATCATTCTCAAGGTTTCGAAATACTTGATTTTCCTTGCAACCAGTTTGGTCAGCAAGCCCCTGGTACAGATGAAAGCATTCATCAGTTCTGCAAGCTTACATACGGCACAGAGTTCCAGCGCTACAAGAAGATCAAGGTAAACGGAGACGATGCTGCCCCTCTCTTCAAATTTCTGAAAGAATGTAAGGGCTTTGCTGGTTGGGACGAGAGCCACCCTCTCTACCCTGTTCTCGACAAGATGTTGAGCGAGGCTGATCCTAACTACAAGGAGAGTGCCGATATCAAGTGGAACTTCACCAAGTTCCTCGTTAACAAGAAGGGTCAGGTTGTAGCCCGCTTCGAGCCTACCACAAGCTTCGATGTCATCGCTAAGGCTATCGAAGAGTGGTTGAACTTCTAATGAAAGATAGAAGTCTCGAACTGAGAATAGAATCTCTAAATAAAAAGCCAGGTTGCTTTTCGCAGCCTGGCTTCTTTTATAATGTGATATTGTTATTTCAATATATCTCAAAGAATAATTGTCAACTGTTTACTATATACTGTTAACTGTAATTTAGTCAACCTTTGGCACATCCTTGAGGAACTGCTGGATTTCTTCATCACTCACAGAATAATCGTGCAAATCGCCATTGATAAAGCTATCGTAAGACGGCATATCGATAAGTCCATGACCTGAGAGACAGAACAGGATAACCTTCTCCTTGCCCTCTTCCTTAGCCTTCAGAGCCTCACGTATAGTAGCTGCAATCGCATGACAGCTCTCTGGAGCAGGAATGATACCCTCGGTCTGAGCGAAGAGCATACCTGACTTGAATGACTCCAGCTGAGGGATATCTACACCATGCAGATAACCATCCTTCAGAAGTTGGGAGATAATCATACCAGCACCATGATAACGGAGGCCACCTGCATGAATGTTGGCAGGCTTGAAATCATGACCCAGAGTAAACATTGGCAGCAATGGAGTGTAACCTGCCTCATCACCGAAATCATACTCGAATTTACCGCGAGTCAGCTTAGGACAGCTCTCCGGCTCTGCAGCTATAAACTCAGTATGGCGCTCGCCTGTGAAGTTGTGACGGAGGAATGGGAAGGCAATACCACCAAAGTTACTACCACCACCGAAACAAGCAATCACCTGATCAGGATACTCACCTGCCATCGCCATCTGCTTCTCTGCCTCTAGACCGATGATGGTCTGGTGAAGTGCCACATGATTGAGCACAGAACCCAGCGTATACTTACAGCCCGGTGTGGTTGTAGCCAGCTCAACAGCCTCACTGATGGCAGTACCGAGCGAACCAGGATGATGAGGATCACGTGTGATAATGTTCTTACCTGCGCGTGTACTCATGGAAGGAGAACCCTCTACAGTGGCTCCAAACGTACGCATGATGCTGGAACGGTATGGTTTCTGCTGCATGGTAATCTTTACCTGATAAACTGCTGCCTCCAGGCCGTAGAGTTTTGCTGCATAAGAGAGGGCTGCACCCCACTGTCCTGCACCAGTCTCTGTAGTGACATTGGTATCCCCCTCCTGCTTACAGTAGTAGCACTGAGGAATGGCTGAATTGATTTTATGAGAGCCTAACGGATTGATACTCTCATTCTTGAAATAGATATGCGCCGGAGTACCGAGTGCCTCCTCAAGGGCATAAGCACGTACAAGAGGGGTTGAACGGTAGAAGGTGTACTTCTCCAGCACATCTTCCGGAATATCAATCCAAGCGTGCTCTGTATCAAGTTCCTGCTTTGAGCACTCCTTATTAAATACGTGTGACAAATCATCAGCATTCATTGGCTGGTGTGTCTGAGGGTTCAACGGTGGCAATGGCTTGTTAGGCATATCTGCCTGAATGTTGTACCACTGAGTAGGAAGTTCCTGCTCGCTTAAGATGTACTTTTTCTGTCTCATATTTATATATATGTTTAAAATTGTTGTATGCCAGAACAAAGGTACAAATAAAAAATGAAATAAAGAACTTTTTTATGTGTTTTTCCACTATTTTTTTATTTTTATGCAACAAAATAGTTCATTCTACAGGTATTATTTGTTATATAAGTGTGTTTTCAGTGTCATTTCTATAAATTTAATCAAATATTACCCCATAAAATACCAAATATTACCCCCTATATTATAATGAAAAGTAGTATCTTTGCAACAGAAAAATTCAAAATGCGTTGTGAAACGCTTATCATCATCTTTTACTTATACAAAAAAATAAAACATTGGAGTTCAATAGGGATATTGAGATTCCAATGTTTTTTTATTCACTAAACTGAAACATATTATCATGTAAAGTTGACATATCATCATGTAACGTTGTCAGATTTCTAACCTTTCAGTATAAATCAACAGTCTGTTTTATTGTCTACTCCCACAATTGATACAGGATTTTACCCACAGACTGCAGACACAGATTATTTTTTCTCATTACCTAAATCTATCTGCGATATCTGATTCAACAGATTTACAGCCTGTCCTACAGTCTTCACATCATTGATGCGAAGCATTCGCTTGTTGAATTTTTCCTTCAGAACACAATCTTGAATATGACTGGTAACGTAAGCGAGTATGCGGTTAAACATCTGACTTCTGTAGAACGGACTGTTTACATTGCTCACAAACTGCATCTGCATATAGCCCTGCTTGAGAATAATCTTCTCGCAACCTAGCTTCTTGCCTACCCTACGCAGACCTACCACATGCATCAGTTCGTCTGCTTCATGAGGCACAGGACCAAAACGGTCTATCATACGCTTGCGGTAAGCCTCTACTTCCTCATCGCTCTCCAGACGGTCCAGTTCACGATAAAGGAGCATGCGCTCACTGTCACCCGGCACATAAGTCTGAGGAAAATACATCTCCAGATCGCTCTCTATGCCACAATCGTCAACGAAATCATCACCCGTAAGCTGGGCACCTTCATCCATCTTCTCCTGATAAAGATCACAGAACTCCTCGTTCTTCAACTCAGTGACAGCCTGAGAGAGAATCTTCTGGTAGGTTTCATAACCCAGATCTTCCATAAAACCGCTCTGCTCAGAGCCCAGCAGATTACCCGCACCGCGGATATCCAGGTCCTGCATGGCGAGATTGAAGCCGCTACCCAGTTCGCTGAAAGTCTCCAGAGCCTCCAGACGGCGACGCGCCTCAGGAGTAAGTGCACTCTTAGGTGGCGCCATCAGATAGCAGAAAGCCTTCTTGTTGCTTCTTCCTACGCGTCCACGCATCTGATGCAGGTCACTCAATCCGAAGTGATGAGCATCGCTCACGATAATCGTATTGGCATTGGAAATGTCGATACCGTTCTCTACAATAGTGGTAGAAAGCAGTACATCATAATCGTAATTGATAAAGCCCATGATGATTTTCTCCAGATCCTCAGGCTTCATCTGTCCGTGACCGATTGCTACCCTACAGTCTGGGATATGCTTCTCGATGAGCATCTTGAGCTCCGGAAGCTTGGATATTCTGTCGCATACGAAATAAACCTGTCCGTTTCGGCTCATCTCGAAATTGATGGCATCGCAGATAACTTCACTACTAAACGTTACCAGTTCGGTATGAATCGGATAACGGTTAGGTGGCGGAGTGCGCATGATACTCATATCCCGGGCGCCCATCAGAGAGAACTGGAGGGTTCGCGGAATCGGAGTGGCACTCATCGTGAGTGTATCGACATTTACCTTGAGCTGACGGAGTTTCTCTTTGGTAGACACACCGAACTTCTGCTCTTCATCGATGACGAGCAGTCCCAGGTCATGCCATTTCACGGTCTTTGATATCAGCTTATGCGTACCTATGAGAATATCAATCTTACCCTCTTTCAGGGCGTCAAGCACCTCTCTGGTTTCCTTCGTTGTACGGGCTCTACTGAGATAGTCTACCCTTACAGGCATGCCTTCCAGACGCTTTTTGAAAGTCTGATAGTGCTGGAAAGCCAGAACGGTAGTAGGCACCAGCACCGCAACCTGCTTGCTGTCGCACGCTGCCTTGAAGGCTGCACGGATGGCAACCTCAGTCTTGCCGAAGCCCACATCGCCACAAACCAGACGGTCCATCGGTCTGCCGCTCTCCATATCCTTCTTCACCTCCTGAGTAGCCTTATTCTGGTCTGGCGTATCTTCATACAGGAAGGAAGCCTCCAGCGTATGCTGCAGATAATTGTCGGCACTGAAGGCGAATCCCTTCTCCCGTCGGCGCTGGGCATAGAGTTTGATCAGGTCGCGCGCAATGTCCTTGATTCGCTTCTTAGCTTTGTCCTTGAGTTTATCCCAGGCACCTGTACCCAGTGTAGACAGGCGAGGCGGAGTACCGGTATCGCTGCGGCGATATTTGCTGATTTTATAAAGCGAGTGGATAGAAACATCCACCTTGTCATTGTTCGTATAGACGATGCGGATCATTTCCTGATAGCTGTTGCCCGCAGGAACCCTAACCAGACCGCCGAACTTGCCGATACCGAAGTCTACATGCACGATAAAATCTCCCACTTCCATCTCCTGCAGTTCCTTCATGGTGAGTGCCATCTTGCCGGCTCTCGCTTTATCTGAGCGCAGGTTATATTTATGAAAACGGTCAAAAATCTGATGATCGGTAAAGAAACAGCACTTCTTGTCATGGTCAGTAAAGCCTTCATGAAGCGTCTTGTCTACCGGTGTAAAACGGATGGCGTAGCGCTTCAGCTCTTCGCTTTCAAAGATATCCTTCAGGCGCTGTTGCTGCTTCTGGCTATCTGCCAATATATATAAGGTGTAACCCTGGAGCAGGAAATCCTCCAGAGTTTGACAAAGCAAATTGAAATTCTTATGGAAAAGAGGCTGTGGAGCGATATTGAAAGGTATCACAGCCGAACTCTCTGACGGAGCGACCTTACCGAACTCGATACAGAGATGAGCCGCTACTGCCTTCTTGAAATCGAGCGGAGAGACGAGGTTGAGCTCGGTCTTCATGTCATGTCTGATGCGCTCAGCCTCTACCTCAGTAGCTCCCTCCAGCTGCTCGGTAAGGCTCTGCGATGAGAAGCCTTCGGTATAGATCTGACCGATGCGGTCGCAAACGAAAGAAAGGTCTTTCGCAACGACTGGCGTACTTTCGGAGAGGAAATTGAGGAAACACTGCTTGCTGCTCTCGATATGGGCGAGTTCGGGCACGATTTCTATCTCTGTGCGCTTCGCCTGCGAGAGCTGGGTCTCAACATCAAAGGTACGGATGGTGTCAATCTCATCGCCGAAGAAGTCGATACGGAACGGATATTCGCAGCTGTAGGAATAGACATCGAGGATACTTCCACGCACGGCAAACTGGCCTGGTTCATAAACATAATCGGTTTCTTTGAGTTCGAAATCGCGCAGGGTATGAACCACATCGGTCTGAGCAATCTGCTGGCCTACAGTCAGTTTCAGAATCCGTTCATCCAGATTCTGCTTAGCCACAACGAGTTCTGCCAGTGCATCGGGATAAGTGACTACCAGGAAATGTCCTCCCGAAGAGAGGCGCGCCAGCACCTCTGTACGTAGGATTTCGTTCGCTGCATCACGCTGCCCGTATTTCACGGCACGCCGATAGCTGGAAGGAAAGAAGAAGACCTTCTCCTGCCCCATCATCTGAGTGAGATCGTGATAAAAATAGCCTGCTTCATCGGCATCATCCAGTACGAAGAGTACCGAACGCCTCATATTCCCCTGCAGAGAAGCAAAGAACATCGGAGCCGAAGAGCACAGCAAACCCTGGAGAAAAATGGAATGAACCGACTTCTTCCCCATCAAATCAAAGAGGGCATCCGCCTGTGGCGAACGCCCGTATGTTTTTTCTATCTTTTGGATTTCCATCCAAGTACTGATTAGTGATTACTGATTACTGAGTAGTGATTACAGAGTATTAATCCTTCTTCGGATATTTCTTGAACCAGCCATCCAGGCGCAGTCGCATCACGCCAAAGAAAGCCTCACCAAAGATGCCACCACTCATCTTGCTCACACCTTCACGACGGTTAACAAAGATGACAGGCACCTCCTTGATCTTGAAACCTATTCGATGAGCCGTATATTTCATCTCTATCTGGAAAGCATAGCCCTTGAAGCGGATAGCATCCAAATCTATGGTTTCCAACACCTTACGTCGGTAGCAGACGAATCCAGCTGTGGTATCATTCACCTTAAATCCGGTTACGATACGTACGTATTTAGAAGCGAAATAGCTCATCAATACGCGTCCGATAGGCCAGTTGACCACGTTCACACCCGAAATATATCTTGAGCCTACAGCCACATCATACCCCTCATCGTGAGTTGCCGCATAGAGACGAGGCAAATCATTAGGATCATGACTGAAGTCGGCATCCATCTCAAAGATGAAGTCATAGCCCTGCTTCAATGACCATTTGAAACCCATGATATAGGCTGTACCCAAACCGAGTTTACCCGAACGCTCCAGGATATGCAGACGACCGGCAAACTCATTAGCCATCAAGCCCTTAACAATGGCAGCAGTACCGTCAGGACTTCCGTCATCGATAACGAGGATATCAAACTGCTTTTCGAGACCGAAGACAGCACGGATGATTTTCTCGATGTTTTCCTTCTCATTATATGTAGGAATGATTACTATGCTATCACTCATAACTTCTTATAATTTTAATGATTCTGATTCTATATAATGTAATACAGATGCAAAATTACAACTTATTTTTGAAATAACAAGCGAAAAACCGAAATTATTGGTCCGGATTCTCTACAAAACCCTGATATTTCTTGTCAAGCCCGTTCATGATCGCCTCATAGCTCTTGTTCATCTGGTTCTTGATATTGTCAGCTCCCTTGCCTATCGGCTCGATAGGCTCATGAATGGTGAGCTTCAGAGGATGCCAGAAAGCCCAGTAGATGTCCTTCATGCGAGGCTTCACATCAAAACTGCCATTGATGGTAAGCGGACATACCGGCAACTGCAGTTCATCGGCAAGCATGAAAGCACCGCGGCGGAACACGCCCATGTGCCCCGTAAACGAACGGGCACCCTCTGGGAATACCACCAGCGACATGCCCTCTTTAAGCACCTCGCGAGCACGGTCATAAGAAGCACGGATTTTAGAAGGTCCGCTCTTGTCTACAAAGATGTGGTGCGCATACTCACAGGCGATACCGATGAGAGGCACTTTGCGCAAGCCCTTCTTCATCATCCACTTGAAGTTTCTGCCCAGAAAACCGTATATCAGGAAGATATCGAAAGCGCCCTGATGATTGGCCACGAAAACATAACTCTGGTTCTTCTTGAGATGCTCACGTCCCTCCACCTTTACAGGCAGGAGGAGGATGCGGACCCAAAGCCAGGACCAATATTTACCAGGATAATAGCCCCAGAAATGACCATTACCCAGCATGCATCCCAAAACAGTAGTTAAACTGGTTAAAACGCTAGCTACCAACAGGATAGGCAAGCATATTACAAGCTGATACAGACGATATAAGTACTTCATTTTTTATTTAAGAATGAATAATTTAACACTCAACATTTAACATTCAACACTCAACACTCCTCATTTTCTTTTGAGAGTGATGACCACGATTTCTGCCGTAGCCCCTATGCGGATTGGAACGGTACCGCCCAGACCCGATGTGGTATAGAGCTGGCAACCCTCCTCCTCGAAGAGGCCGTAATCATAAGGAGTAAACATCGACGGACGCAAGCCCAGAATACTGATCTGCCCCGCATGCGTATGACCGCTCAGCGTAAGTTGCGGTGCTACGACCAGCGAATCCTTCCTGTCAGGTCCTATCACATCGCCATCCTTATCCTTCTCCTTATTAATAGTAGAAGGCCAGGTCTCGCGCCATTGCTTCGGCATATGCTGCAGCATCAGTACGAAAGAGCCCGGTCTGATGCCATACAGCGCCTTCCTTACGTTGGTGCGCTTTGGCTTGTCATAGTTCTCTGTACCAGCTACATAGATGCTGTCAGCGCCTCTATGCACCGCCACATGTTCATTCATCAGCAGGTGCCATCCGCAACTCCGCTGGAAGTCCTGCATCCGCTTCTCTAATGCAGCTATCTCCTGCTCGTCATCTACATCCATATAATAGGTGTAATCGTGATTGCCCAGCACACTCATCACGCCATCTCTGGCTTTCAGACTGCTGAGCAGCGCCTGATACTCAGGCAGTTCATCGGGCGTAACATTCTGTAAATCACCCGTAAAGCAAATCAAATCTGGTTTTTCGGCATTGATGCTGTCGATATCGCGCTGAGGCAGATGACCACGCCAGCCATAGTATGACCCGAGATGGATATCGCTGAACTGAACGATGCGATAGCCCTCGAAAGACTTCGGCAAATTAGGTACATAGATGGTGATACGCTTGACTTGCATCTTAGGAAAACCTTCGGTAAATCCGTAGATAAAGCAGAAGAACGCCACCGCTCCCACTACCAGTCCGAGGAGCTTGCCCCAGTTGCGATGTCCGTGAAGGAGCCGCATACAGCACCAACCGAAGAGACTGAACAGGCTGAAGACAAACTGCGGAACCGCACATACTGCCATCATCACAAACCAGATGTCGATGAGCACCGGATTGCGTGGCAGGAAGTTGGGCAGTATCGTGATATACGCGCTGTAGGCGATAACCACGAAAGCCGGCAACCAGAAGAGCACCCGCTGCCAGAGACTCTTCAGCCGTAACTTGCCATACCTTTTATATATCCACAGATACGGCAACAGGGTGAATACCACTACGGGTATCAATATTCTTGCTATCATTTCTTGATCAAACTTGATTGAAGATACGTTTTCATTGCCTGCACGGGCACTCCTCTGCGCTGTGCATAGTCGCGAAGCTGGTCGTCTCCTATCCGTCCCAGTTCGAAATACCGCGACTTGGGATGTGCAAACATCAGCCCCGAGACACTGGCATGAGGCGTCATCATTCCGCTTGTGGTGAGCCGGATGCCCACCTGACTCATATCGATGAGCTGGTCGATGATGAAGTTGGCACTGGTATCGGGCAGCGAAGGATATCCTATAGCCGGACGGATGCCCTGATAGCGCTCCAGATGCTGGTCTTCGATGCTCAGCTGCTCGTCGGGAGCATAGCCCCAGATGCTGCGTCTCACCTCTTCGTGCAACTTCTCTGCCGTGGCTTCAGCCAACCGGTCGCAGAGTGTCTGTGCCATCATATTGAGGTAGTCGTCCGAGCGATATTTCTTCTCCAGACCGCCATCTACCGTCGTGCAGAAGATACCCAGCCGGTCTGTTATTCCGCTGCCCAGAGGACGGATGAAATCAGCCAGACAGAGATTGGGTTCTCCCTGAGCCGCCGGATGCTGCTGTCGGAGCATCGGGAAGCGGACTTTCTGCCCTTCCAGCCAGATATCATCCCCCTCGCTGTTCGCCTCGAAGAGTCCGAAGACGGCATAGGTATGATATTCGCCTTCCCATGAATGGAGCATATCGAGCGCCTCAGCCTTCATTTTTTCCTTTTCCTCTCGAGGTTTGCCGCTCAATCCCCAGGCATGATAAAAGTATAGCCAGTTGATATATGGCTCAATTTCGCTTATATTGTATACTATTCTTCGCATCCGATACGATATTTTATTTTACAATCCCCGTAAGATTTCCCTTTTTCAGGAATTGTTTCTGAACTCCAGTTCCTCTCCTCTGCAAGCGGCATCAAACACGCCTTTGTCGTAGATAAGACGACCGTTACAGAAAGTCTGTTCCACTTTCCATGCAAACTCATCACCCTCTACAGGGCTCCATTTACACTTGCTCTGAATCACCTCTGCGGTCACCTTCCAAGGCTCTCCCTTGCGCACCACAACGACATCTGCCTTATAACCCGGACGCAGGAAGCCGCGCTGACTGATATGGAACAGACGGGCTGGATTATGGCACATCAGTTCTACCAGGCGCTCGATACTGATTACCTTTTCGTCAACAAGTTTCAGCATGCTTACCAGTGAGAACTGTACCATTGGCATACCTGATGCTGCCTTGGCACAACCGCCCTGTTTATCCTTCAACTGATGAGGAGCATGATCGGTACCTACTACACTTATCTTACCATTACTCAGTGCCTTACGCAAAGCTTCGCGATCAGCAGCGGTCTTTACTGCAGGATTGCATTTGATGCGTGCGCCCTTCACAGCGTAATCTTTATCCGAGAACATGAGATGAGCCACAACAGCCTCGCCTGTAATATTTTCATCCTTACCAAAGAACTCCAGTTCCTTAGCCGTAGTAACGTGAGCGATATGGAGATGCGCCCCGCTTTCCTTAGCCAGCTGCACCGCCAGACGGCTGCTTTCATAGCAAGCCTCCTCGCTGCGTATTTCCGGATGATGTTCTACGGCAGGGTCCTCACCCCATTTCTGCTTAGCCAGCTGCATGTTACGGTTAATGATTTCGGTATCCTCACAGTGGGTCATCACCGGCAAATCCAGCTCTTTCGCCTTCTTGAAGATAGCCTGCAGCGCCTCATATTTATCCACCAGCATATTGCCCGTACTAGAGCCCATAAAGAGCTTGATTCCCGGCACACGATGCGTATCGAGCCGCTCAAAATCATTTACATTATCATTGGTAGCACCAAAGAAGAAACTATAGTTCACATGACTCTTCTCAGCGCCCAGCTGCCGCTTCGCCTGCCAGACCTCCAGAGTGGTAGTCTGAGGTACCGTGTTAGGCATCTCAAAATAACTGGTCACACCACCAAAGGCAGCAGCGCGGCTTTCGCTCTCGATGTCAGCCTTCTGCGTAAGTCCCGGCTCACGGAAGTGAACATGATCATCAATCACACCCGGCAAAACAAAACACCCCGAGGCATCGATGACTTCATCGTAATTGCCACGGGGTGCCTCGCCTTCATATATCTCCTTGATAAATTCACCATCCAACAAGAGGTCGCCCACAAAAGAGCGACCCTCATTTATAATGGTTCCATTCTTGATTAATTTCATATTACTAAACTTATAAAATGAAGAGTTTTACAAGATGTTAATGCCCAAGACCTTGAAAGAGTCCTGTTTCTACTCCTGACCTTCCTGTTTTTCAGGAATCGTAGGCGCAGCCAGTTCGTTGGCTGTAGGTGCCGGAGCCGCATCAGGATTTACCTGTGGAGCCGCTTCCATCTCTGGCTGCATGCCGCTCTGGGCATCTCGTGTACCGTTCATAATCTCCTGATTCTCTTGAGCTTTCTTATAATAGTCCTTTACATAAGGATCATTCTTGAAATAGTCGGTAGCCTTGCTCATGATATCCTCAATCCAAGGAGAGAGCATCGGATACTGGTTGCCCATTGTAACGAGGAAGAAGACGCCCGGTCCCAGCACATTGTTGAAGTTGTCGGTAACAAACGAAGTGATGAGCTTGTCTTCCTGCTCAGAGAGGCGGATGGATTCCTCGTTCAGATGCTTGTTGACAGCCACCATATCGCTACCGTTCATGATAGCCTGGTCGTGCTTGTGTACCAGTTCGCGCAACTGATTCTGAATCTGCTGGTATTTCTTGAAGAATCCGAAGAGTTTATCGTTCATAGGAGTACCGCTTACCACCTGCTGTGTATCATCGAGCTTCACCGTAATGCTTCCACTCTCCAGCACCAGCGGCAGCACAGGGTCATCATCCATGAAGATATTCGCCATCTTCATAGAGTCGACAGAACCCTGAAAATGGAACTGTCCGTGCACTACATCGCAAGAATCCACGTTCTTGAAATCGTTGTTTTCCAGTATCTTAAGGTACAGCATGCGTCCGTCCAGAGTACTTACGTTAGAAGTACCCGAGATATCGTAACTGTTGGCACAAGATGCAAGTGCCATCAAGGCAATGAATGCGTAAAATATTCTATTCATAAGCTATCTATATCACTTTCGGTGAACAAAAGTACAATCTTAATTTGAACTGACGAAATAAATTGCAGCAATTTAATTCATTCTTACAAGATTTATGTTTTGTTTGCACTCCTGTTGGCCACCGAAAGCTTTTTTCTCGTCCTTTCTATATTACTGATTGTTTTCCTTCTTCAGTTCATGAGAGATGCGATGCGTGGTATACAGTTCCAGCAAGGCTGCGATGAGGAGGAAGACTACCCACTTATTATAGAAATAGGTGATATAGGTCTCATAATTCTCAAACCAGCGGCGCAGGAAAGCATACACCGTATCTACCATCGAGATGCCTGAGAGCACGAAGAAGATGTCTGCTACATACTGCATGCGCTTCAGGCGGTGGATAACCAGCGAAGGTCCCTCATAGAACTGCATCGCCTGCATTACACTGAAGAGTATGGTACCCAGCAGGAACCCCCAGCTCGTTACCTGCACCAGCTGCGGATGTGAAAAACCAAATGCGAAGCAAGCCGCACCGACAACCATCAGCACGCCGCCCAGCAAGAAAATAGCACTTTCCAGTTTACTCAATTGTTTCATTTTCGTCTTGTTCGTTAGTTTTTTCCGGAATATCCGAACTCAATACAAAGATATCTTCATCATCAGCCTTCATGAAATAACGCTGGCGGGCTATCTTCTCAAATGCCCGCGCACCATGCTGCATATCGCGCAGGGTACGCTTGTCGTTTTCATACTGCTCATGATACTTTTCTATCTCCGAACGGAGCGTAGCTATCTCTATCTGGTATTTAATGTGCTGTCTTACACTGTTGTCGTCAACTACACCAACTACCAGAACACCCGCTACAATCACTATAAGATACTTATAATGAGCGAGATAATTCCATATAATACCAAGTTTTTTACTCATTTCTTCCGAATTTGTTTGCAAAGATAATATTTTTTTGTTATCTTTGCATCATCAATTAAGAAAAAATAATGGAAGAGTATATAGTTTCTGCAAGAAAGTACCGTCCGATGACCTTCGATTCGGTTGTCGGACAGAGTGCATTGACCACCACTTTGAAGAATGCAGTGAAGAGCGGCAAGCTGGCGCACGCCTATCTTTTCTGCGGTCCGAGAGGTGTGGGAAAGACCACTTGTGCCCGCATTTTTGCGAAGGCAATCAACTGCGAGCATCCTCGTGAAGACGGCGAGGCATGCAACGAATGTGAGAGCTGCCGTGCCTTCAATGAGCAGCGTTCCTACAACATCTTCGAGCTGGATGCCGCCAGCAACAACGGTGTTGACCAGATTAAGGTTCTGATGGAGCAGACCCGCATTCCGCCTCAGGTAGGCAAGTATAAGGTGTTTATCATCGATGAGGTTCACATGCTCTCTACAGCCGCCTTCAACGCCTTCCTCAAGACGCTGGAAGAGCCGCCTCAGCATGTCATCTTCATCCTCGCCACTACCGAGAAGCATAAGATTCTGCCTACCATCCTGAGCCGATGCCAGATTTACGACTTCGAGCGAATGACGGTAGCCAATACCATCAACCACCTGAAGATGGTGGCTGAGAAGGAAGGCATACAATATGAAGAGCAGGCGCTCGCCGTGATAGCCGAAAAGGCTGACGGAGGTATGCGCGATGCCCTCTCTATCTTCGACCAGGCTGCCAGCTTCTGCATGGGCAACATCACTTACCAGAAGGTGATCGAGGACCTGAACGTGCTCGACAGCGACAACTACTTCCGTCTGGTAGACCTGGCTTTGGAGAATAAGGTGGCCGAGATGATGGTAACACTCGACGGTATTCTGAGCCGCGGTTTCGATGGCGGCAACATGATACAGGGGCTTGCCCAGCATGTGCGCAATGTGATGATGGCGAAGGATCCTCAGACCCTGCCTCTGCTCGAAACCAGCGACGACCAGAAAGCCAAGTTCCAGGCTCAGGCCCAGAAGGCACCTACACCTTTCTTATATAAGGCGCTGGAACTGATGAACCAGTGCGATATCCATTACCGCGCCAGCAGCAACAAGCGATTACTGGTAGAGCTCACCCTGATACAGATAGGCCAGATTACGCAGCCCGAGGATCAGGATGTGCCTAGTGCGGGGCGTACGCCCAATAGATTAAAATCCCTGTTTCAGAAACTCCTGGCTCAGTCTAAGCTTGCCTCTCAGGGTGCAGGTTCTGAGCCTTCCGGCAGCAGCGAAAACCGGTCATCACAGCCGGGAGCGTCTGCTGCTACAGCTACTGCTGTGCCTTCGTCAGAGGCACCGACAGCCGCTTCTGCAGCCTCCAATGCTGCATCTTATACTGCATCTTATTCTGCATCTGCCACCGCAGCCACATCTGCCTCTCCAGAAGGCTCAGCCGCTGCCGGAGCTGCTACTGATGCTGCATCGCCTCACAAGCCACGACTCAAGAATATCAAGCTGGGCGGCATAGGCATGACTTTCTCTAACCTGAAGAAGAGAGAGGAGAACCAGCGCCGCCTGCACAGTCCGTATGATGATACCAATGAGGAAAAAGCGACCATCACGGGCGACCAGAACGAGTTCACCCAAGAGCAGGTGGAAGCAACATGGTTCAGTATGTGCATGAGAATGCAGAACAAGCTGGATTTCATAGGCTTAGCCAACCGCATGAAGAGTATTGTACCGAAGATAACCAACTATCCGCAGATAGAGGTTATCATCAATAACCAGCTCTTACTAGACGACGTTTTGAACATCAAGAACCGCATTCTCAAGACTTTCGTCTTAGGTCTTCACAACAGCGAACTGAGCATCAGCTACCGCCTTGCCGACCAGGAAGAGGTAGGCAAGGTTCTGACCAAGAATGAAGTTCTGGAACTTCTTATGGAGAAGAACCCTGCGATGAAAAAACTCACAAAGGACCTGGATCTGGTCATGACATAGAAGATACTCCACACGATACGAAATTCTCCACTCCATGTAGGACAACCTATACGGAGTGGAGAAACTAGTACTATCTTCCCCAAATGCTGCCATTATACCCGGGCGTATGATGCCCAAGAGGTTATTCAGTATTCAGTATTCAGTTTTTTTCGCGATAGTTACCTTTTATATGGTTACAAATTGTAAGTAATTATTTTATATTATATATATAATATACTATCTATACAGAGAGTGGTAACAACAGCGAAAAAAACTGAATACTGAATACTGAATACGTTCCACGTAATCGGTTATTACTTTGTAATATACTGGTTTATAGCGCAAAACATAGTTTTCTACACCTCAAAACATAGAGATGCGTCCCATGAAACATAGAGTTATTTCTCTTTACTAAGTTTCAAATCGTAAGCTGCTGAAAATCGCTCCTTATCACACGCCTAAATTTGTTAGATACCAGAAATCTTCGTATCTTTGCACCGGCAATCGAAAGAACAGTCTTTAGTGCCTCGCTCGAGTCTTCTATTAAGACCAACACGGGTTATAAATGATGGCAGACGCCGGTCATCAATGAAGCCCCCGAAAACGGCAGAAACGGGGCGTTCTGGGGAATTTGAACCAACTAGGTTAGTGTCATACCGACACACAACAAAAAAAGCCCCCGATGCAGAAAAGCACCGGGAGCCTTCGTAAGCAAATTATTATTATCTTAAAAAGATCAACTGAAAATGCAGCACATCACAGTATACACCATGACGCACCGACAGAAAGGCTTAAATGAGGTTCATGCCCGCTTCCTCAGCCTCCTTGCGCATCTCCTCAGGCCAGATGCTAGCCTGGATCTCACCAATGTGAGCCTTATGAAGCAATACCATGCACAGACGGCTCTGACCGATACCGCCACCAATGCTCAGAGGCAACTTGTCGTTCAGGAGCTGCTGATGGAAGTAAAGCTTCTCTCTATCCTCCTTGCCCTCCAGCTTAAGCTGACGCAGCAGACTCTCCTTGTCGACACGGATACCCATAGAACTAAGTTCGAAACTGCGACCCAGAACAGGATACCAGATGAGGATATCACCATTCAGTCCCATCTTGCCGTTCTCAGCCACGGTGCTCCAGTCATCATAGTCAGGAGCTCGGCCATCATGCTTCTTGCCATCGCTCAACTTGCCTCCGATGCCCTCTACAAATACAGCGCCATACTTCCTGCAGATAGCATCCTCACGCTCCTTAGGAGAAAGGTTTGGATACATATCGAGCAAATCCTGCGCATGAATAAAATGAATCTCCTTAGGCAGGAAAGGCTTCAGCTGAGGATAATGCTCGCAAGCCAGGAACTCGGTACGCAAGATGGCACCATAGATGCGGCGCACGATATTCTCGAGGAAGGCGATGGTACGGTCTTCCTTGGTAATCACAGCCTCCCAGTCCCACTGGTCAACATAGAGCGAATGAAGATTATCCAGCTCTTCGTCAGCACGGATGGCGTTCATATCTGTATATACGCCATAAGCAGGCTCAATCTCATACTCGGCAAGCGTCAGTCGCTTCCACTTGGCAAGAGAATGAACCACCTCAGCCTGGGCTTCGCCCAAATCCTTGATAGGGAAACTTACAGGGCGCTCTACGCCGTTCAGGTCATCATTGATACCAAGGCCCTTCAATACGAAGAGCGGAGCGGTAACACGACGCAGACGGAGCTCGGTGCTCAGGTTTTGCTGGAAGAATTCTTTTATCATTTTAATACCCATTTCGGTCTGGCGCATATCCAGCAGCGCCTTGTACCCTTCAGGTTTTATCAAATTGCTCATTTTTATTTCATATTTAGTATTTGCGCTGCAAAGGTACAAAATAATAATTAATCTGCAAGCATTTTTCCGTATTTTTTCGCAAAATGATAGCATTTTTAAGTTTTTTAGTAGCATTTTGTAGAACAATTTGCAAATACACATTATATATATGAAAAAATCTGCCCCAAATATTTGGTTATTTCAAATAAAAGCAGTAATTTTGCAGTCGACTTCCGTTTCGATGTCATACAACCGGAGAAACGGGCAGCAGAAAAGAGGGTCTCGTAGCTTAGCTGAATAGAGCGTCAGATTCCGGTTCTGAAGGTCGTGGGTTTGAATCCCACCGAGATCACCCGAAACAACAGAAATGATTAATAATTGAAAACATGGATTTAGTAGAACGATTTATAAACTATACGAAATTCGACACACAGTCGAGCGAAGAATCGACCAGCGTGCCTAGTACGGCAAAACAGCTCGAATTTGCCAAGTACCTGAAGAAGGAACTTGAGGACGAAGGACTGAGCGATGTCGAAATGGATGACATGGGCTATATCTATGCCACTCTGAAGAGCAATACCAAGAAAAAGACTCCTACCATCGGATTTATTTCACACATGGATACATCGCCTGATGCCAGCGGAAAGGATGTAAAGGCGCGCGTCATCAAGAACTATGACGGCAACGACATCGAGCTGAGCCCGGGCATCATCTCAAGCGTTGAGACTTTCCCAGAACTGAAGGCTCACAAGGGAGAGGATATCATCGTGACAGACGGTACAACCCTGCTGGGTGCTGACGACAAGGCGGGCATCGCTGAAATCGTACAGGCTATGTGCTATCTGCGCGACCACGACGAAATCAAGCACGGCGACATCCGAGTAGGTTTCAATCCTGACGAGGAAATCGGTATGGGTGCACATCATTTCGACGTAGAGAAGTTTGGCTGCGACTGGGCTTACACCGTAGATGGCGGCGACCTGGGCGACCTGGAATACGAGAACTTCAATGCTGCCGGAGCCAAGATCGTCATCAAGGGCGTGAGCGTTCATACAGGCTATGCCAAGGGAAAGATGGTGAATGCAAGCCGACTGGCTGTGGAATTCCAGAACATGATTCCTGAGAACGAGACTCCTGAGCAGACTGAAGGCTACCAGGGTTTCTACCATCTCATCGGCATCGAGAGCCGCTGCGAGGAGGCAAAACTCAGCTACATCATCCGAGATCACGACCGCAACAAGTTTGAAAGCCGCAAGGATTTCATCGAGGACTGCGTGAACAAGATGAACGAGAAGTATGGCGACGGAACCGTAAAGGCGGTTATCTACGACCAGTACTATAACATGAAGGAGAAGATTGATCCTAACATGCACGTCATCGACATCGTGCTCAGAGCGATGCAGGAGAGCGGCGTTCCACCTCGTGTAGAGCCTATCCGCGGCGGTACCGACGGAGCCCAGCTGAGCTTCAAGGGTCTGCCTTGTCCTAACATCTTCGCCGGCGGTGTCAACTTCCACGGCCCTCACGAGTTTGTGAGCATCCAGGTAATGGAGAAGGTAGTGAAGACCATCGTGAAGATAGCGGAAATCACAGAAGAATTTAACGACTAATACAGATATGGGGAATTTAGACACATCTAAATTCCCCTTTTTCATAAACAGAAAAATATGGCTGAAATTCCATTTTTAGTAAAAGACCTCGCCCTCATCCTGATGGTAGCAGGCATCGTAACCCTCATCTTCAAAAGGCTCAAGCAGCCGCTGGTGCTGGGATACATCATGGCGGGATTCCTGGTTTCGCCACACATGCCCTACACCATGTCGGTAGTCGACGAGACGGATATCCAGACCTGGGCCGACATCGGTGTCATCTTCACCCTCTTCTCGCTCGGTCTCGACTTCTCGTTCAAGAAAATCGTGAAGATGGGTGCCTCTCCCATCATCGCCACCGTGGTCATCGTGTTCTGCATGATGATGCTGGGCATCAGCGTAGGCCACAGTTTCGACTGGGGCAGGATGGACTGCATCTTTCTGGGCGGTATGCTCGCCATGAGCTCCACCACTATTATATATAAGGCATTCGATGATATGCGGTTGCGCACCCAGAAGTTTGCCTCGATGGTGATGAGCGTGCTGATACTGGAAGATATCCTGGCTATCGTGATGATGGTGATGCTGTCGGCGATAGCGAGCGGAAGCAGTCCCGACGGCGGGCAGATGCTTGCCTCTATCGTGAAGATAGGCTTCTTCCTGGGCGTGTGGTTTATCGTGGGCATCTTCGCCATTCCGTGGTTTCTGCGTTCGGTGAGGAAACTTATCAATGCCGAAACCCTGCTCATCGTTTCGCTGGGTCTGTGCTGCGGCATGGCGGTACTGAGCACCAAGGTGGGGTTCAGCAGCGCCTTCGGAGCCTTCGTCATGGGCAGCATACTGGCAGAAACCATTGAGGCAGAGAAGATTATCAAACTCGTAGAACCGGTAAAGAATCTCTTCGGAGCCATCTTCTTCGTATCGGTAGGTATGCTGGTAGACCCGAAGATTCTGGTAGAATATGCCGTTCCTATCCTCGCCCTGGTGGGCACGATACTGGTAGGGCAGGCGATATTCGGCACCTTCGGCTTCATGCTCGGAGGCGAGTCGCTGAAGTCGGCGATGCGCTGCGGTTTCTCGATGGCTCAGATTGGTGAGTTTTCTTTCATCATCGCCTCGCTGGGTCTGTCGCTCGGCGTCATCAGTAAGTTCCTCTATCCGGTAGTGGTAGCGGTGAGCGTCATCACCACCTTCCTTACACCTTATATGATTCGTCTTGCCACACCTACCTATCAGGTGATGGAGAAACATCTGCCCGACAAACTCATCCATATTCTGAACCATTTCGCGATGAGTCATCCCCAGACGCAGCAGCAGAGCAAGTGGAAATCACTGATCCGACAGATGCTGGTCAACACCACCGCCTACTCTATCCTCTCGGCAGCCGTCATCGCCCTGATGTTCACCTTCGTACTGCCACTGATGCGCAATCTGCTGCCAGGCTGGCATCTCCACTGGTATGCCAACGCCATCACCGGTCTGCTCACCGTCCTGTTCATCTCACCGTTCCTGCGCGCCATCGTGATGAAGAAGAACCACAGTGCCGAGTGGAAACGCCTCTGGGTGGAGAGCAGCATCAACCGCGTGCCGCTGCTCTTTACGGTGTTCGTGCGCTTCATGATAGCACTGGCTTTCATCTTCTATATCATCAATTTCCTCTCGCGCTTTACCAATGCGCTGATTGTCTGCATCGGTGCCGCCGTGGTGATGCTGATGATAACCTCCCGCCGCATCAAGAAGCGTAGTATCGTGATGGAGCGCGTCTTTGTCCACAACCTGCGTTCGCGCGATATTGCGGCTCAGGTGAACGGCGAAAAACGGCCGCTCTACGAGGGCAGACTGCTAGACCGGGATATCCACATCAGTGAATTTGAAGTGCCTGAAGATAGCAGTTGGACTGGCAAATCGCTGAGAGAGCTGCATCTGCGCCAGCGTTTCGGTGTTGACATGAGCAGCATTCACCGCGGTTCCCACCGCCTGAACATTCCGAACGGCGACATGATCATCTTCCCGGGCGACAAGCTGCAGGTAATCGGAAACGACGACCAGCTGCAGAAATTCAACACCGCCCTGCAGAGCGACCTGCTGCCTGAGGAGGCTGAAATAGAAAAGCGCGAAATGAAACTCAGCCAGCTCATCATCTCTTCTTCCAGCGAATTCCTGGGCAAGACGCTCATAGAAAGCGGTATCAGAGACCGGTACAACTGCATGGTTGTAGGACTGGAAGAAGGTCGTGAGAATCTGACGCACGTATCCCCTACCCGAGTCTTCAAGAAGGGAGACATCATCTGGATAGTGGGAGAAGAAGCAGATTTGAAGAGAATCAAGAATTAAATAAAAGAACTTTCGTAAGTAAGCTCCATACGCCCTGAAAGGGCAGAAGCTCCTAGCCCAGGGCAGCGCCCTGGGTATAGTAGCAGTCAGCAAGACGCCCTGTAAGGGCAAAAGCTTTATTATCACTAAGTATTTTAAAGCTTTTGCCCTTACAGGGCGCATGTTTATTATTATATTTTATACCCAGGGCGCTGCCCTGGGCTAGGAGCTTCTGCCCTTTCAGGGCGTGCCGGGAACAACCAGATTACTTCACGGTGATATGGAAGCAGCCCTGCTTCACCTCATATTTAATATAGCAGCGGTTCTTGTTGCGGAAATCGCGGAGCACCTCGGAGAACACCCATTTCAGGGTATCATTCTGCACCTGTCGGCGAGGCTGTTCACGGGTCTGAATCTGCTTGTAGCGGTTGTAGCAGATATCGAAGGTAGTACCATAAAGATGGCACGAATTCTCGGTAGCATTGCCGTTTCGGGTACGCAGTTTCGCCACATCATCCTTGGTACGCAGAATGCTCGTCACGATAATCTTATGCAGCGGAATGCCCTTGATCTGCAGCGAATCAAAATAGGCACGGCCGATATCCTGGAGCAGCACAGAGGCGCGAGGCACCAGGTAAGGAATACTGTTGTTCAGCTTGTCGACATAAAAGAAAGGATTGCTGCCCACATACACCAGCTTGCCCTTGCTGTTCTCCGCCTCCAGACGGTTCTGCACCGGTTTCACGCCGTGCTTTGTAGCCGCCAGAATCTGCACATCCTGCTGGTCGGGGAAAGTATTGCCGAAATGAGGCACCGAGAAGATGCGATGCTTCACCTCCTTGCCATCCTTGTCGAAGAAGATAGAAGGCTTACCGCTCTGTGCCGTATCAGGCATAACAGAGAGTTCATCCTTCTTCAGGTCCTCAGCCACATTCCCTTCAGCATCAGCCGATGCATCAGAAATCTCAGCAGAAGAAGCATCAGAAGCGGCCGAATCCTTCGCAGCCACGAGCGTAGAATCAGCCGCATCAGCAGCCGCAACCTTCGGTTTTGCTACTCCCGGGAAGATGACTCTTACCAGCGCCAGAAGCAAAACCACAATACCAAAACCCTGTAAATATCTATTCTTACTAATCTTCATAATTATCTTATTTTCACGAAATAATATTCTATATTCTTCAGGCAAAACGGGAACCGCATCGCCAAATTTAGCTGCAAAGGTAACAAAATCTCTCGAAAAAATAGCTTTTTTAATATTTAAAGAATGTTTTATTCGCCGAAATTTGCTCATTTCATGGAAAAGTAGTAATTTTGCAGCGTTATATAACAAAATATTAGATTAGGATAGTTTAAACTTTATAGAATTAAGACATTTTGATAGAGAAACATATTGTACTCGAAGATATCGATCCAGTGATGTTCTACGGTGTGAACAACGCCCACCTGCAGATGATTAAATCGCTGTATCCTAAGTTGCGTATCGTGGCACGCGACAACGTGATTCGTGTGCTCGGCGACGAGGAGGAAATGGCAAAGGTGGAAGAGGATATTGAGCAGATGCGCAAGCACTTGCTTAAATACAACATGCTCAATGATGAAGACATCCTGGACATCGTGAAAGGAAAACAGACCAAGGCGGACAGCGTGAAAGGCGTGCTGGTATACAGCATCAGCGGCCGACCTATCAAGAGCCGCAGCGAAAACCAGCAGCAGCTGATAGATGCTTACGAGAAGAACGACATGGTATTTGCCGTAGGACCAGCCGGTACCGGCAAGACCTATCTCAGCATCGCCCTTGCCGTAAAGGCCCTCAAGGAGAAAGCCATCAAGAAAATCATCCTCTCACGACCAGCCGTAGAAGCCGGCGAAAAACTCGGTTTCCTGCCTGGCGATATGAAAGACAAAATTGACCCATACCTCCAGCCGCTCTACGATGCGCTGGAAGACATGATACCTGCCGTAAAGCTGCAGGATATGATGGAAAAGCACATTATCCAGATTGCTCCGCTCGCCTTTATGCGCGGACGCACACTCAGCGATGCCGTCGTCATCCTCGACGAGGCGCAGAACACTACCTCCCAACAGATTCGCATGTTCCTAACCCGTATGGGCATGAACACCAAGATGATTATCACCGGCGACCTGACACAGATTGACCTGCCACGCGAACAGCGAAGCGGACTGAAAGAGGCGCTCAAGATTCTGGACGGTGTGGAAGGCATCGGAGTGGTGAAGCTGGGACAGAAGGATATCGTGCGCCACAAACTCGTAACCCGCATCGTCAACGCATACGACAAGTATGATAAGGAGAGAGCGGAAGCACGGGAAGCTCAGAAAGCAGAAAAAGATAATTCAAAATAATAAGAATTAAGAATGAACAGAATGATTACGCAAGGCATATCATAAAGTTCAAAGTTCAAAATTCAAAGTTCAAAGTAAAATGAAAGCATTAACAAAGACAGATTTCCATTTTGATGGACAGAAGAGTGTTTACCACGGTAAAGTACGTGATGTGTATGACATTAACGACGACCTCCTCGTGATGGTCGCTACCGACAGAATCTCAGCGTTCGACGTTGTTCTGCCTAAGGGTATCCCTTTCAAAGGACAGGTGCTCAATCAGATTGCAGCTAAGTTCCTGGACACAACTACAGACATCTGTCCAAACTGGAAGTTGGCTACTCCAGACCCAATGGTTACCGTAGGTTTGAAGTGCGAAGGTTTCCGCGTGGAGATGATCATCCGTTCTATCCTCACCGGTAGTGCATGGCGCGAGTATCAGAAGGGCTGCCGCGAGATTTGCGGTGTGAAGTTGCCTGACGGTATGCGCGAGAACCAGCGTTTCCCAGAGCCTATCATCACCCCTACTACAAAGGCTGACGAAGGTCACGACATGAATATCTCTAAGGAAGAAATTATCGCCCAGGGTATTGTTAGTGCAGAGGATTACGCTGTGATGGAGGACTACACACGCCGCATCTTCGCCCGTGGTCAGGAAATCGCTGCCAAGCAGGGCTTGATTCTCGTAGATACCAAGTACGAGTTCGGCAAGCGCGACGGCAAGGTTTATCTCATCGATGAGATCCACACTCCAGACTCTAGCCGCTACTTCTATGCTGACGGTTACGAGGAGAAGTTTGAGAAGGGTGAGCCTCAGCGCCAGCTTTCTAAGGAGTTCGTTCGCCAGTGGCTCATCGAGCACAACTTCATGAACCAGCCTGGTCAGACTATGCCAGAGATTACTGACGAGTATGCAGAGAGCGTATCCGACCGCTACATCGAACTCTACGAGCACATTACCGGCGAGAAGTTTGACAAGGCTGCAGAGGAAGGCGACATCGCTGCCCGCATCGAGAAGAACGTAAGCGAGTGGCTTGCTGCACACAAGTAAACTATATATAATGTATAGACAAGAACAGATTAAGCCCTACGAGGGCACAGGAGAAAAGGGAAAGTTGGTAGAGGAGATGTTTGATAACATCGCCCCTACCTACGATACCCTGAACCACCGTCTCTCGTGGGATATCGATAAGGGATGGCGCAAGAAGGCAATCAGGCGTCTTGCGCCCTTCTCTCCTAAAAAGATGCTCGACATCGCTACCGGTACCGGCGATTTCGCCATCCTAGCCGCACAGATGCTACATCCCGACCAGCTGATCGGAGCAGACATCTCGGAAGGCATGATGGAGATAGGCAGACAGAAGGTAAAGCAGCTGGGACTGGAAAACACCATTTCCTTTGCCAAGGAAGACTGCCTCAACCTCTCGTTCCAAGACGAGAGCTTCGACGCTGTAACCGCAGCCTTCGGTATCAGGAACTTCCAGAACCTGGATCTGGGACTGAAGGAAATGTGCCGGGTACTGAAAAAAGGCGGACATCTCTGCATCGTAGAACTCACCACACCGGTCAGTTTCCCGATGAAGCAGCTGTTCAGCATCTACAGCAACACTGTCTTGCCGATGTATGGCAAACTCATCAGCAAAGACCAGAGCGCCTACAGTTATCTCAACAAGACCATCGAGGCATTCCCTCAGGGCGAGGTTATGATGGAGGTGTTCAAAAAGGCAGGATTCGCAAAGGCAGAGTTCAAGCGACTCACCTTCGGCATCTGCACACTCTATTTTGCAACCAAATAAAACAAAAATATTATGGACAAGTATGGACTCATAGGTTACCCTCTGGGGCATTCGTTCTCAAAAAACTATTTCAACGAAAAGTTTGAGAACGAGGGCATCGATGCCCAATACATCAACTTCGAGATACCTTCTATCGAAAATCTTACCGAGATTCTCGACTCAAATCCAGAACTAAAGGGTCTCAACGTCACAATACCTTATAAGGAGAAAGTGATCAGCTATCTCGACGTGGTAAGCCCTGAGGCGAATGCTATCGGAGCCGTCAACGTAATCAAGGTGGAGCACAGAGGCGAAGATGTTTATCTGAAAGGATACAACAGCGATGTAATCGGTTTTACCAAGAGCATCGAACCTTATATTGAGCCTTATCACAAGAAGGCTCTCATCCTGGGTACAGGCGGAGCTTCAAAGGCTATCAACTTCGGGCTGAAATCGCTCGGACTGGAAACAGCCTTCGTGAGTCGATACGAGCGTCCGGGTACTATCCAGTACGAAAAAATCACCCCTGAGGTTATCAAAGAGTATAACGTCATCGTAAACTGTACCCCAGTGGGCATGTACCCACACGTAGACGAGTGTCCTGCGCTGCCTTACGAGGCAATGGACAGCCACACCCTGCTCTACGACCTCATCTACAATCCCGACGAAACCCTCTTCATGAAGAAGGGCAAAGAACACGGAGCCACAGTAAAGAATGGCTTGGAAATGCTCTTGTTGCAAGCCTTTGCATCATGGGATTTCTGGCACCAGGAAAAATAAGCATATCATAAAGTTCAAAGATCAAAGTTCAAAGTAAGAATATGAGTAACAATAGATATATGATGCGCGGTGTTAGCGCAGCAAAGGAAGATGTTCACAACGCTATCAAGAACATCGACAAGGGTATTTTCCCACAGGCTTTCTGCAAGATCATACCTGATATCTTGGGCGGCGACCCAGAGTATTGTAACATTATGCATGCCGACGGTGCAGGTACCAAGTCGAGCTTGGCTTACATGTACTGGAAGGAGACGGGCGACCTCTCTGTATGGAAAGGTATCGCTCAAGATGCTATCGTGATGAATACCGACGACCTGCTCTGCGTAGGCGCCGTAGACAACATCCTCGTAAGCTCTACCATCGGACGCAACAAGATGCTCATCCCAGGCGAGGTAATCTCAGCTATCATCAACGGTACTGACGACCTGCTCCACGAGATGCGTGAGATGGGTATCGGCATCTATCCTACCGGCGGTGAGACTGCCGATGTAGGCGACCTGGTTCGTACCATCATCGTTGACTCTACCGTTACCTGCCGCATGAAGCGCAGCGACGTCATCAACAATGCCAACATCCGTCCAGGCGATGTCATCGTAGGTCTTTCTTCTACAGGTCAGGCTACTTACGAGAAGAAGTACAACGGCGGTATGGGCAGCAACGGTTTGACTTCTGCCCGCCACGATGTTTTCGCCAAGTATCTCGCAGAGAACTATCCTGAGAGCTACGACCACGCCGTGCCAGAGGAGTTGGTTTACAGCGGTAAGTATAAGTTGACTGATGAGGTAGAGGGTTCACCTATCAATGCCGGAGAACTGGTTCTCTCTCCTACCCGTACCTACGCTCCTGTCATCAAGAAGATTCTCGATGAGCTCCGCCCAGAGGTTCACGGTATGGTTCACTGCACCGGTGGTGCCCAGACCAAGGTTCTTCACTTCGTAGGCGAGAACTGCAAGGTAGTGAAGGACAACATGTTCCCAGTACCTCCACTCTTCAAGGCGATCCACGACTGCTCAGAGACCGACTGGAAGGAAATGTATCAGGTATTCAACATGGGTCACCGCATGGAGATCTACGTACGTCCTGAGGTTGCCGAGAAGGTTATCGCCATCAGCAAGAGCTTCAACATCGATGCCCAGATTGTGGGTCACATCGAAGAAGGCAAGCGCAGCCTGACCATCAAGAGCGAATTCGGAACATTCGAATACTAAAAACAATGTTAGTGTCAACTCAACATTCAACACTCAACATTCAACATTAAAATCAATGGATAATAACAACATATTACAGAAGCTAGAAGGCTTAGAGAGCCGATACGAGGAAGTAAGCACCCTCATTACCGACCCAGATGTCATCGCCGACCAGCCACGCTACGTGAAGCTCACCAAGGAATGGAAAGACCTGGGTGACATCATGGACGCACGCAAGCGATACATCAACTGTCTGAACAGCATCAAGGAGGCAAAGGACATCCTTGCCAACGAGAGCGATCCGGAAATGAAGGAGATGGCTCGCGAAGAACTCAACGAGAACGAGGCGCTGCAGCCTAAACTCGAAGAAGAAATCAAGATTGCGCTGGTACCTAAGGACCCAGAAGACGCCAAGAACGTACAGATGGAAATCCGAGGCGGTGCCGGAGGCGACGAGGCTGCCCTCTTTGCAGGCGACCTATTTAATATGTATAAGAAATACTGCGAATCTAAGGGATGGACCGTCAGCGTGACTTCTGTTTCTGAAGGCGCAGTAGGTGGATACAAGGAAATAGACTTCGCCGTGAGCGGTACTGACGTTTACGGTACATTGAAGTACGAATCAGGTGTTCACCGTGTTCAGCGTGTGCCTGCTACTGAAACACAGGGCCGTATGCACACCTCAGCTGCTACCGTGGCCGTATTGCCAGAGGCAGACAAGTTTGAGGTGAACATCAACGAAGGCGATATCAAGTGGGATACCTTCCGAAGTTCAGGTGCCGGTGGTCAGAACGTGAACAAGGTGGAGTCTGGTGTACGTCTCCGCTACCCTTGGAAAAACCCTAACACAGGCGAGGTAGAGGAAATCCTCATCGAGTGTACCGAAACCCGTGACCAGCCAAAGAACAAGGAGCGTGCCTTGAGCCGCCTCTATACATTCATCCACGACCGTGAGCACCAGAAGTATGTTGACGATATCGCCAGCCGCCGCAAGAGCCTCGTTTCTACCGGTGACCGCAGTGCGAAGATCCGTACCTACAACTTCCCGCAGGGCCGTGTTACCGACCACCGTATCGGTTACACCACTCACGATCTCAACGGTTTCCTGGCAGGTGATATTCAGGACATGATTGATGCCCTGACCGTAGCCGAGAACGCAGAGAAGCTGAAAGAAACAGAATTGTAAAACCCCGATTCATCGTTCCGTACTTCGGGGCGATGAATCATCATATCAATCCATTATGAACAGAAAAGAACTCGTAGAGCAGATTTTCGCCAAGAAGAGTTTCTTGTGCGTAGGTCTTGACACAGATATCAACAAGTTGCCTAAGTGCATCACCGAGAGTGAAGACATCCAGGGCGCAGAAGCCGAAATGATATTCAGATTCAACAAGGCTATCATCGACGCAACAGCCCCATACTGTGTGGCTTACAAGCCAAACCTGGCTTTCTATGAGAGCCGCGGCATCGATGGCATGATTGCCTTCGAAAACACCATCAAGTATCTCCACAGCCACTATCCAAACCATTTCATCATCGCAGATGCCAAGCGCGGCGATATCGGCAACACCAGCAAGATGTATGCCCAGACATTCTTCGAGGAGTACAATATCGACTCTGTAACCGTAGCACCTTATATGGGCGAGGATTCAGTCAAGCCATTCCTCGAGTATGACGGCAAGTGGGTTATCCTCCTGGCACTTACCAGCAACAAGGGTAGCCACGACTTCCAGCTCACCGAGGATAAGGAGGGCGAGCGCCTCTTCGAGAAGGTTCTCAAGAAGAGCCAGGAATGGGGCAACGATGAGAACATGATGTATGTAGTAGGCGCTACACAGGGCAAGATGTTCGAAGACATCCGCAAGGTGGCTCCTAACCACTTCCTCCTCGTACCGGGCGTAGGTGCACAGGGTGGCAGCCTGCAGGAAGTTTGCAAGTATGGCATCATCAAGGACTGCGGCTTGCTCGTCAACTCTTCCCGCGGCATCATCTATGCCAGCAACGGCGATGACTTTGCTGAGGTAGCAAGTCAGAAAGCTAAGGAGTTGCAGGCAGAAATGGCAGCAGAACTTGCTAAGTTATAAAAACTCGATTTAGGCGCAAAGTATCTTGAAAAAGAGGCTTTGCGCCTAAAAAATACCTTTTTATGGGGCGAAAAAGCAAAATATTACAAAATAAAGTCGAGAATCTAAATCTTTTTTGCTATTTTTGCAAACAAATTGCGGTTACCTAAAGGTAATGATGCCTTGGGAACCTAAATAAAACAAACTAGAAGTCAGATAAATTATGGAATTTACCGCTCAACAAATAGCCCAGTTCGTTCAGGGCCGTGTGGAAGGTGATGAGAACGCAACAGTCAACACCTTCGCAAAAATCGAAGAAGGTAAGGAAGGCGCTATCTCGTTCCTTTCTAACCCTAAATACACTCATTATGTTTACGAAACCAAGTCAAGCATCGTACTCATTGATGAAACCGTAGAATTGGAACACCCTGTCAGCACAACCCTCATCCGTGTGAAGAATGCATACGAGTGTGTGGCTAAGCTCCTGCAGATGTACGAATCCATGAAGCCTAAGAAGACCGGCATCGATCCGCTGGCTTTCGTATCTCCAAAGGCTAAGGTGGCTGAAGGCGTATATGTAGGTGCTTTCGCATATATCAGCGATGGTGCAGAGGTAGGCGAAGGTAGCCAGATTTATCCTCATGCCTACATCGGAGAGGGTGTGAAGATTGGTAAAAATGCACTCATCTATCCGAACGTTACCGTATATCACGGCTGTAAATTAGGCAATAACGTTACGCTTCATGCCGGTTGTGTAATCGGTGCCGACGGATTCGGATTCGCTCCAGGTCCTGAAGGTTACGACAAGATTCCTCAGATTGGTATCGTTACCATCGAAGACGATGTAGAGATTGGTGCCAACACTTGTGTAGACCGTTCTACAATGGGTTCTACCTATGTTCGCAAGGGCGTAAAGCTCGACAACCTCGTACAGATTGCCCACAATACCGACATCGGTGCCAACACCGTGATGTCTTCTCAGGTAGGTGTAGCAGGCAGTACGAAGGTAGGCGAATGGTGTATGTTTGGCGGACAGGTGGGTATTGCCGGCCACATCACTATCGGCGATAAGGTGTTCCTCGGTGCCCAGAGCGGTGTTCCTGGCAGCCTCAAGAGCGGCCAGCAGCTCATCGGAACTCCTCCTATGGAGCAGCGCGCTTACTTCAAGTCACAGGCCATCTTCCGTCGCCTGCCTGATATGTACAAGGAACTCAACGACCTGAAGAAGCAGATTGAAGAATTAAAGAAAAAGTAATTTTTTTCAATGTTAAATGTTAAGTGTTAAATGAGCGAATGCCCCAACAAGTTAACACTTAACATTTAACACCTAACATTAAAATAAATCGTTATGTCAAAACAGAAGACACTGAAAGGTAGTTTCTCTCTTTGCGGAAAGGGTTTGCATACAGGCTTGAGCCTCACCGTAACTTTCAATCCTGCACCAGAGAACACCGGTTATAAAATACAGCGCATCGACCTCGAAGGCGAGCCTGTTATCCAGGCTGTAGCTGAGAACGTTGTTGAAACACAGCGCGGTACCGTACTCGGTAAGGGCGATATCCGCGTTTCTACCATCGAGCATGGCATGTCAGCACTCTATGCCCTCGGCATCGACAACTGTCTCATCCAGGTAAACGGTCCTGAGTTCCCTATCCTCGACGGTTCTGCTGCTCCGTATGTAGAGAAGATCCAGAGCATAGGCATCCAGGAGCAGAATGCTGAGAAAGACTACTACATCATCCGTCATAAGATTGAGGTGAAAGATGATAATGGGTCTGTCATCACCATCCTTCCTGACGAGGACTTCAGCATCACAGCCATGTGTTCTTTCGAGAGCAAATTCATCAACAGCCAGTTTGCTACCCTCGAAAAGATGGAGACATACGCAGAGGAGATTGCATCAGCCCGTACCTTCGTTTTCGTACGCGACATCATGCCTCTGCTCCAGGCTAACCTCATTAAGGGTGGTGACCTGGACAATGCCATCGTTATCTACGAGCGCCAGGTAGAACAGGCTCAGCTCGACCAGCTCGCCGACCATCTCAAGGTGCCTCACATGGATGCCAACAAGTTGGGTTACATCCAACACCGTCCATTGCAGTGGGAGAACGAATGTACACGTCATAAACTGCTCGATATCATCGGCGATATGGCACTCATCGGCAAGCCTATCAAGGGCCGCATCATCGCTACGCGTCCAGGCCATACCGTAAACAACAAGTTCGCCCGCCTCATGCGCAAGGAGATTCGCAAGCACGAGATTCAGGCTCCTATCTACAATCCTAACGAGGAGCCAATCATGGATAATATCCGCATCCGTCAGCTCCTGCCTCACCGCTACCCTATGCAGCTGGTCGACAAGGTCATTGCTATGGGTCCTAACAGCATCGTGGGCGTAAAGAATGTAACCAGCAACGAGCCTTTCTTCACCGGTCACTTCCCTGAAGAGCCAGTGATGCCAGGCGTTCTCCAGGTAGAGGCGATGGCACAGTGTGGCGGTCTGCTCGTTCTCAACCAGTTGGAGGAGCCTGAGCGCTGGAGTACTTACTTCATGAAGCTCGATGATGTGAAGTTCCGCAAGAAGGTGGTTCCAGGCGATACCCTCCTCTTCCGTGTAGAACTCCTCGCACCTGTACGTCATGGCATCAGCTCTATGAAGGGCTATATGTTCGTAGGCGACCAGGTGGTGGCAGAAGCTACTTTCACTGCACAGATTGTTAAGAACAAGTAATAATAAAATAGAAATATGAATCAGATTAGTCCATTAGCGTTTGTTCATCCAGAGGCAAAACTCGGTGACAACAACATTATCGGTCCTTTCTGCTATATCGACAAGGACACCGTTTTGGGCGATAACAACGTATTGCAGAACAGCGTTACCATTCACGTGGGCGCTCGCATCGGCAACAATAATGAATTTTTCCCAGGCGCCAGCATCTCTACCAAGCCTCAGGACTTGAAGTTCAAGGGCGAGCAGACAACCTGCGAGGTGGGCGATAACAACAGCATCCGTGAGAACGTTACTATCTCTCGTGGTACAGCCTCTAAGGGCAAGACCGTAGTAGGCAGCAACAACCTCCTGATGGAGACCGTTCACGTGGCTCACGACTGCGTGCTCGGCAGCGGCTTGATTATCGGCAACTCTACCAAGTTTGCCGGTGAGGTGGTAGTAGATGACAACGCCATCGTCAGCGCCAACGTTCTCGTTCACCAGTTCTGCCATATCGCAGGTTACGTGATGATCCAGGGCGGTTGCCGTTTCTCTCAGGATATTCCTCCATACATCATTGCCGGCAAGGAGCCAACCCGCTATTGCAGCATCAACCTCATCGGTCTGCGCCGTCGCGGTTTCAGCAATGAGACCATCCAGAACATCCACGAGGCTTACCGCCTGCTCTACAGCAAGGGTATATTGAAGGAAGGTATCGAGGAAATCAAGAAGAATCTTGAGGTTACCAAGGAGATTCAGTACATTATCGACTTCGTAGAGAGTTCTCAGCGAGGCATTATCCGATAAAAGTAAAAGGGGAAAAAAGCAAAAAGGTAAAAAGAGCATCCTTGCATAGGTTTATGAAACGAGCAAGGATGCTTTTTTCTTGAATATAATAAATGATATATGAAAACATTGATTGTGGTCTTAGGTCCTACCGGTGTAGGTAAAACGGAGCTTTGCCTTTCTCTGGCAGAGCATCTCTCTATACCTATTATCAATGCCGACTCCCGCCAGATTTTCGCCGAACTTCCTATCGGAACCGCAGCCCCTACTGCCGAACAGCAGCAACGGGTAAAGCATTATTTCGTAGGAAACCACCACATCGAAGATTATTACAGCGCTGCCCAATACGAGGCTGATGTGATGAATCTCCTGCAGGAAGACATCTTCAAGAATCACGATGTGGCGCTGCTTACAGGCGGCAGCATGATGTATATCGATGCTGTATGCAAAGGAATCGACGACATCCCTACTGTTCGTGACGACATACGCACTTGGATGAAACAGCGTCTGGAAGAGGAAGGGCTGGAGGCACTGGTAGAAGAACTCCACAAGATGGATCCGGAGCACTGGGCGATAGTAGACAGGAAGAATCCACGCCGCGTGGTTCATGCCCTGGAAATCTGCCATCAGACCGGCAAGACTTACACTTCTTTTCGCACAGCCGAAAAGAAGCAGCGCCCTTTCCGCATCCTCAAGATAGGCCTGAACCGCGACCGTGCCGAACTGTACGATCGCATCAACCAGCGTGTGCTGCTGATGATGGAGGATGGTCTGGAGGCAGAAGCACGCAGCGTATATCCGCACAAGGGTCTCACCGCCTTGAGAACCGTGGGCTACAAAGAAATGTTCTCCTACTTTGACGGCGAAATAGACCGCGATGAAGCTATCAGACAAATCCAGTCGCACAGCCGTGAATACATGCGCAAGCAGCTTACCTGGTTTAAGCGGGATGCAGAAATTCACTGGTATCATCCCGACCAGCAGGATGAAATCATCCGATTTATCGATGAAGAGATATAGACATAATCGCCCGATAGCATATTCATTTTTGTTGTTAGAAATATAGTTGAGATTCCATAATATTACATGGAATTCTCTGGAATCAGATTTGAATTCTGGTGCTTTATAGCCCATGAACTTTTCAAAATGCTCGTGTTCTTTGATGATTTTCTTCATACCTTATAAAATCAGCGTCTTGTTTGATGCAGAATTCTAAATAATTGGAGGTAAAAATGAAATAAGCTTCATGTGCTATCGAAACAGGCTTCATGTGCGATTGAAATAGGCTTCATTCGCCATTGAAGCCTATTTCATTTAGAGCAGAAGTAATCTTCCCCTGCCAAAAAGGGTATTTCTGTCAATATTTATAACCAAATTTTGTATACTGGTAAACTTGGAATCTAGCAACGAAAATAGGGAGTTTTGGGCATCTCGAATTCTCTATTTTTTGTTTCTAATTAAGCGAATACCCTATAGTTGTACAACTATAAAGTTGTAGTCGTACGACTATATAGGCTATAGTCGTACAACTGTAGAGTTATAGTTGTACAACTATAGGGGGTATAGTCGTACAACTATAGAATTCCTATTTTAGCGCTATTAACCAACAAATCCATAATCCCTTTATTATTAACATGTTACCATTTTCTTCCATATTTTCAATATTCACAAAGAAATAAGAATCGTTTGAAAATACGAGAATCTCAGCAAGGGAAATGTATAAAAAATAAAACGACCCGCACATTTGAGCATCGTTGAGAGGCTTGGCGGGTACTAGTGCTGCAAAGGTACGAAGATTCTTAGAAACCAGCAAATTTTTGGGGAGAAATTTTAATTTCGCATGCTAAAAAGTATAAAGCATTTACAAATTAAGCTACTCCGCCCCCATGCGATAATTCTTTGGCGATAATCCGGTATGCTTCTTGAAAAAGGTGCCGAAGGATGAGGCATTCGGCACAGTCCATTCGTTGAGACTTTGGTATCACTGAAAGATGAAGAAGGAGAAGAATAAAAGTATTATATGAGTATTTTATAAGGGTTTTATAAGACCCTTATAAAATATCGAGTTATAAGATATCGAGAAGTTCCTCAAATCTTGAAATACGACGGAGCTTGGGATGTTCAAATTCCTCTGTCTTTTCATGCGCCCATGTGGTATGAAAAGGGATATGGACAGCCGAAGCTCCGATTTTTAATGCCGGAGCAATATCACTCTTGAAACTGTTACCCACCATCACCAGCTCGTCGGGAGTTACATCCAGTTCCCTGCAGAGACGATGATAAGCCTTGGGCGTCTTGTCGCTCACGATAGTCACCACATCAAAATACCGCTGCAGACCCGAACGCCACAACTTATTCTCCTGATCCATCAACTCCCCCTTGGTGAAGACTGCCAGCTTATATTTCTTCATCTCACGGAAACAAGCCAAGGTTTTCTCTACCCCTTCCAAAGGCTTGGCATCAAGATGCAGGAGACTCTTACCCAAGTCCACAATTTGGGCGATGACATTCGCCTCCACCTTACCATGACTCACCTTCACCGCATTCTCTACCAGGGATATGGTGAAAGCCTTGCAACCATAACCCAAATCAGCCATATTTTTACTCTCCGTCTCGAAGAGAGCAGCAGAAATATCCTTTTCCTTTCCATATTCTGCTAGCAACTCGCAATACTCATGCTCCACATCCTCGAAATAGTTTTGTAATGCCCAGAGCGTATCATCGGCATCGAAGGCTATCGCCTTGATATCTTTAAATCTATCCATTTTCATGTTTGTTATGTTTTACACCTTATTATATATAGGCGTTCTGACTGCAAAGATACTACTTTCTTTCAGAAAAACAGAAGAAAAATCGTTTTTAACAAGAATGTAACATCTGTTTAAATAGCCTGTAACATTTCCTACGTACTTTTGCAGCCGAAAAGAAGGAGAAAATGGATAACTCCCGCAAATAAGGGAAAGAAATATCCCCCACAAAGTAAATAATAACAATAAACATTAAGATAATAATGGGTACAATTTATTTATGTATTGTGATCTTCCTGCTCTGTCTGGCAGTGTTCGATCTCTTCGTAGGAGTCAGCAACGATGCTGTCAACTTCCTGCAATCTGCCATCGGAGCTAAGGTGGCTAAGTTTCGCACGGTGCTGATTATCGCATCTTGCGGTGTGGTTCTCGGAGCCATCATGTCATCGGGAATGATGGATATCGCCCGCCATGGTATCATGAGTCCTGACCACTTTACATTCGAAGAGGTTATGACGCTCTTCCTGGCGGTCATGGTGACTGATGTCATCATCCTGGATGTGTTCAACACCTTAGGTATGCCAACATCTACTACCGTCTCTCTGGTATTCGAGCTCCTGGGAGGTGCCTTTATCCTCGCAACTCTGAAGATGTATGGAGACGACAGCCTCAATTACGGTGTCTTGCTGAACAGTAACAAGGCGTTGGAGGTAATTATGGGTATCTTCTCATCTGTCATCATCGCCTTCATGTTTGGTGCCTTTGTGATGTGGCTTTCCCGTATAATTTTCACCTTCAACTACCGCAAGCACAGCCGCTACAGCATCGCCATCTTCGGTGGTATCGCCTTTACAGCCCTCTCTTACTTCATCTTCATGAAGGGTTTGGGCAAGAGTCCTTATCTGCCTGCTGAGGTGCGCGATTACATCGACCAGAATCTCGGTTTCCTCATCTGCATCACCTTCGTGGTGTCTGCTGTTGTAATGGAATTCCTGCACCTCTGCCGTGTCAACATCTTCAAGTTTACGGTGCTGATGGGTACTTTCGCCCTGGCTATGGCTTTCGCTGGTAACGACCTGGTAAACTTCATCGGTGTGCCTCTGGCTGGTCTCTCTTCTTATCAGGACTATATGGCAAATGCCAACGGTGCAGCTCCAGACCAGTTTATGATGACTTCATTGATGGAGAGCGCCAAGACCACTCCTGGATTTCTGCTTGCTGCCGGTGCTGTGATGATTATCGCCATGGCGACATCCAAGAAAGCACAGAACGTAATCAAGACTTCTGTTGACTTGAGCCGTCAGGATGAGGGCGATGAGATGTTCGGCAGTTCTTCTGCAGCCCGCGTGATTGTACGCAACTGCCAGGCTACAGATTCATGGTTGAAGCAGTTTATGCCAAAGGCGCTGATGAACTGGATAAACAGCCGTTTCGACAAGAATAATGTTGAACTCGAGGAGAGTGCTGCTTTCGACGTGGTTCGTGCAGCCGTAAACCTGGTACTTGCTTCTATGCTGATCACCATCGGTACCAACCTCAAGTTGCCTCTCTCTACCACCTACGTTACCTTCATGGTAGCTATGGGTTCTTCACTTGCTGATAGAGCATGGAGCCGCGAGAGTGCCGTATTCCGTGTAACAGGTGTATTGAGTGTAATCGGTGGTTGGTTCATCACAGCCGGTGTATCTTTCGCAGCCTGTGCCATTGTTTGTATCATCATGCACTTTGGTGGTGTGGGCATCCAGGCTTGCTTCATGGGTTTGGTTATCTACCTGCTCATCCGCAGCAACATCCAGTATAACAAGAAGGCTAAGGAAGAGGGCAAGAGCAGTACCTTCCAGCTGATGATGCGTTCACGCGACCCGGAGATTGTATGGGATTTGCTTCGCCGTCAGGTTTCACGCACCCAGTCTTACGTCTGCCACTTCGCCCTGAACGAGTTCAACCAGATTATGGATGGTCTTGCCAACGAGAATACCCGCGACCTTCGTCATGCCAACAAGGATCTGAAGAAGGAACAGGATATGCTGAAGAAGTTCCGCCGTCAGGAGATGCTCGGTTTGAAGAAATCGCCTATCGAGATTGCCATCGAGCGCAACACTTGGTTCCATCTAGGTGCCAACAGCAACCAGCAGTTTATCTACTCTCTGCGCCGTATGCTCGACCCAATCAAGGAACATGTTGACAACAACTTCAATCCGCTTCCTGCTGAATACATCAAGGAGTTTGCTCCTGTACGCCAGAAGATCAACGACCTGATGCGCATGAGCTGCGAACTGATTGAAACTGGCAGATATGACAGCTATCGCGAAATTCTTGCCGAGGCAGATGCCTGCAAAGACGAGCTTTCAGTTCTCCGCAAGAAGCATATCGACCGCATCCAGCACATGACTGACAATACGCTGATGCAGATTTCTCTGGTTTATCTCAACGTACTGCAGGAGAGTCAGGAATTCCTGAGTGTGATGAGGCATCAGTTAAGAGCTGCAAAGAAGTTTATGGAAAAGTAAAAATTCACTGACATCTTGTCACGAAACTACTTTTTGGTATATCTGTTGCATGATGACAGATGACAGCGGATAACAAGAGTGTTATTTCGCTATCACAATATAATCTGAAAAGGTTAGTTTCTCATAGGTTAAGATTGTTAGGTTTAGTTTTTAGAAAAAAGTTTTAGGTTTTTAGTTAGATAAGGGCTCCAAGTGCTAGTGATTAGTATTTGGAGCCATTTTTTTGCCCAAATATTTGGCTATTAGGAAGAAATGTTGTAATTTTGCAGCCGATTTCTGAAAAGAATCATCATATTCAATAACCCGAGTGCTTGGTAAACCTCGTAAAAAACAAGAAAATGGACAAGAAAAAAACTCAAGTGAGCGTGCTGTTTATGCTTTTCAGCATCCTCTTCTGCGTTTGCCTGATTGCAGCAAACGTACTCGAAACAAAGCAAATCGCCTTCGGGCCAGTTTCCCTTACCGGTGGACTCATCGTATTCCCTGTAAGCTACATCATCAATGATTTGGTATGCGAAGTATGGGGCTATCAGAAAGCGCGTCTCTTGATATGGACCGGCTTTGCGATGAACTTCTTCTTCGTGGCGCTGGGTGCTATCTGCGATGTAATTCCAGCAGCACCTTATTGGACCAACGATGCCGGTTTTCATGCCATCTTCGGTCTGGCACCCCGCATTGCAGCAGCCTCTTTCGTAGCCTTCATCATCGGTTCGTTTGCCAATGCTTATGTAATGAGCGTGATGAAAATCCGCGATGGTGGCAAGCATTTCTCTGCCCGTGCCATCCTCAGTACCATTGCAGGTGAGAGTTGCGACAGTCTTATCTTCTTCCCACTTGCCCTGGGCGGTGTGGTGCCTGCATCAGAATTGCCTTGGCTCATGCTCTGGCAGGTGATACTGAAGACAGCCTACGAGATTGTGGTATTGCCTCTGACCATCCGTGTAGTGAAATACGTGAAGAAGCATGAAGGTGAAGATGTATACGACAATAACATCTCCTACAATGTATTCAAGATCTTCAGCCTCGGCTAAAAGACATCAGTAAATATCAAACATTAAAACATTACCAAGCGTGGATAGAAAAGAAGACGGTCTTCAGGCATTAGGTGCCAAGACTACATATAGAATGGATTATGCGCCAGAGGTGCTCGAAACTTTCGTGAACAAGCATCCTGGCAATGATTACTGGGTACGTTTCAACTGCCCTGAGTTTACATCGCTCTGCCCTATTACGGGACAGCCAGATTTCGCAGAGATTCGCATCAGCTATATTCCTGACGTAAAGATGGTAGAGAGCAAGAGTCTGAAACTTTATCTCTTCAGTTTCCGCAATCATGGCGATTTCCATGAAGACTGCGTAAACATCATCATGAAGGATCTCATCAAGCTGATGGACCCTAAATACATTGAGGTAACAGGCATCTTTACTCCTCGTGGCGGCATCAGCATCTGGCCGTATGCCAACTATGGCAAGCCAGGCACCAAATACGAGAAACTGGCAGAACAGAGATTCGCTACTCACGAATAAAAACAAGAAACCTCGGAAGATTGCTTTTATGCTTCTTCCGAGGTTTTTATTGTTTATAGCTGATGAAATTATGGGAATTGAGGATAATCCTCGAAGCGAGGCTTGCGCTTCTCAAGGAACGCCTTGCCACCTTCCTGAGCCTCATCCATCGTATAATAAAGCATCGTGGCATCGCCAGCCAACTCCTGAATACCAGCCTGACCATCCAGTTCGGCATTCAAGCCAGCCTTGATCATACGGAGTGCCAGAGGCGAACGTTCCATCATGATTTCAGCCCACTCTACACAGGTATCTTCCAACTTTTCGAGAGGCACCACCTTGTTCACCATTCCCATCTCTTCAGCCTCCTTGGCAGAATACTGCTTGCAGAGGAACCAAATTTCGCGTGCCTTCTTCTGACCCACCATTCTTGCCAGATAAGAAGAACCGAAACCAGCATCGAAACTTCCCACCTTAGGACCGGTCTGTCCGAAGATGGCATTCTCTGAAGCGATGGTCAGGTCGCACATCACATGAAGCACATGACCGCCACCGATGGCATAACCATTCACCATAGCGATGACCGGCTTTGGCAGACGGCGAATCTGCATCTGTACATCGAGCACATTCAGGCGAGGTACACCATCATTACCTACATAACCGCCTCGGCCCTTCACATGCATGTCACCTCCTGCACAGAACGCCTTATCGCCAGCACCCGTCAGAATGACCACACGGATATCCAGACAGTCGCGGCAATAGTTGAATGCCTGCGCCATCTCCCAAGTGGTCAACGGTGTGAAGGCATTACGGTAGCGCTCACGGTTGATGGTAATCTTAGCGATATGATTATACTCCTCGAAGATGATTTCCTTGAAATCAAAACCTTCTATCTTTTTCCATTCTCTCATTTTACTTTGAACTTTATGATTACTATTTATCTTATTGTTTTGACAGAACTATCAGTTATAGTTCCTTACAGGTCCTCTATCAGCACTTCTGGATGGCTTCCAGCATCTCATTATCTACATCCATATCGGTGAAAACCTCCAGAAGCATAGGGCGCTCGCTCTCGGCATGAATCAATTGGCTGATGCCCTGTTCCATCTCTTCCATCGTATGAGCTGCGAGATACTTTACGTCATTCTGACTACAGATTCCTTCAGCCGTTACATGATGCTTTGCCATTATCATTTCTTCACGAGCCTGACTCTCCTTTAACCCCTGGAACTTGCCAAAGATGGCACCGCCACCATTATTGAGCACGATGATACGGAGCTTGCCGTTCAGATTTCTATTCCAGAGCGCATTCTGGTCATAGAAGAAACTCAGGTCGCCGAGAACGCAGTATACATGCTTATCAGACTTGTTCTTGCACATCGAGAAACCTACAGCCGTAGAAAGAGAACCTTCTATGCCGTTCACACCACGATTGCAGTAAACATGACGGTCGGCATACAGATTCATCAACCGGATGGCAGAACTGTTGCCCGAGAAGACGCTGCTCATAAGACCAGGAAGGAAAGTATCGAATTTGCGGTCATAAATACCATCGTCCTGAGCATCTTTACCGCCTAAGGTGAACGCTTTGAAATCCTGAGGCTCAACCTTCTGAAGCTGGCTGAAGAATTCCTTTACGGTAGCCAGACTGCTGAACTCAGGCTTGAAGTTCTCTTTGCGTTCATAGCTTTTAGCCAACGCATCCATCCACAATTTGCGATAATCCTCCCAGTGGTTGTGCCAGCCAAAATTATCCAACCATGACATAGCATCACTGTTTGGCAAATCCATCACTTTAGTAAGATGCATGAACGTATCTTCGATATCAGCCTCTTGCGAGATTCTTATCTGCTCAACTCCTTTAAGCGAACGCAGATAAGATTTCAGCTTCTTGCTTACAATATGTCCACCTATATAAACCACCAGGTCAGGACGGAATCTTTCATCGTCCTTTATTTCATCCAGCAGATTCTCGAAAGCGCCATACAAGGTGGTTTTATTCCAATCTTCTCCCAGTTCTTCCTGAACCTTATATAGATAAGGTGGCATTGCCAGAGATTCCCATAATATAGGCATCCGGTCAATATAAGCCAACAAGTCTACATATTTTTCGGTATTGTCCAACTGTCCTATTACCAACAATGGACGTTTGGCTTTTAACACACATTCAAAAGGAGTCTCTTCAAATGTGTCAATATTTGCCCTGCAGTAAGCAACCTCTATCTTGCGCTCAACGGGCAAAGTTTCTTTCGTAAACGAATAGAAAGGCTCGGAGATAGGTACATTGATGTGTACAGGTCCCTTTACCCGCCCCATGCTTTTCAACAGCGCTTCGTTGACCAGCCGGTTGCAATACCAATGCATCTCTTCCTGCTGCTCACCTTCGAACACTTCTGGCAGAGATACCGCTTTTCTTACCATCTGCCCCAAAGCATCAGGCTGAGGAAGCGTCTGACCATCCAGCTGGTTGATCCACTGTGCCGGTCTGTCGGCAGAAATCACTATGAGCGGGATTTGCTGATAATAAGCCTCAGCTACTGCCGGATAAAGATTGAGCAATGCAGAACCTGAAGTTACACACACTACGACAGGCTGATAACCTTCAGCCATAGAAAGTCCAAGAGCTTGGAAGCCGGCGCTACGTTCGTCGGTTACAGGATAGCAAGTGATGTCTTCACACTCGTTGAGATTGTGAACTATGGCTGCATTTCTGCTGCCCGGACACACCACAGCATGGCGAACACCATGCGCTACCAGTAAACTTGTCAAAATATTGACGTTTTCTTTATTGCTATACATTTCACCTTATTTTTCAGGTTATTTTTATGTTTTCAGATTCTTGAAGAGCCTTTGTCTTTTAGCATTATAAAATCAGAATGAATCCCTATCATTTCTCTGCAAGACCTTTACAGGACCGACAGGATGGTCTGCATCTTAGCTTCAGTTTCCTTCCACTCCTTCTCCATCTCGCTCTCCTTAAGCAATCCGCCTCCGGCATAGAGTTCGCAGGAGCCGTCATCCAGGATGTTCATGCAGCGCAGGGAAACATAGAGATGCGTCTTTCCTTTCGGCGAAATCGGTCCCACAAAACCACTATAGTATTTGCGCGACTGATGTTCATGCTGCAGGATAAACCGGCGAGCTTCATCCTTCGGTATTCCGCAGACGGCAGGCGTAGGATATAAGGCATCGAGCACATCGCCCAGACGCCCCGTATCATGCAGACGGAAAGCGATGTCGGTACGGAGATGATAGAGATTGGCAGCCATCGTGGTATAAGGTCCCTTCTTCTGATATTCATCCGAAAAGACCTTGATGCAATCCTCGATATAATCGGTTACATACTGCTGTTCCTCTCTGTTCTTCTCCGACCATTCTATCCCTTCTACCGGATAATCGGCTACGGTCTTGGAAGGTTCTGCCTTCTGGGTGCCTGCCAGCGACATGGTTGCCATCTGATTCTGTTCACCTTTGAGCAGAATTTCAGGTGTAGCCATCAGCCATATACCCGATTGGGGTGTATAAACCAAGGCTACAAAAAGACGGGGATACATCCGGCAGGTCTTCAGAAACAGAGCCTTTAAAGAGTCTGAATCCTGCACAACTGAAGCATTGGCTGTATTCTGCACAGCTGAAGTCTTGCCGGCATCTTGCACTGCTGAAGTCTGGACTGATTCTAAAGGCTGCCGATGACTCTGAATACGCAGTTTTCTTGCCAGAACAATCTTGCTGAATTTACCTTCAGAGAGCTGCCGGTGAAAGCATTCAAACTCCCTTGCATAGGCTTCAAAATTACGTCCCGACGTAGATTCTGCTACGTCACGACGTAAATCCTGCTGCGTCACGACGTAGGAAGTGCCGCATCGCGATGCATTTTCAGCCCCCTCGGCAGAGAGAAGTTTGCTTTCATCCGGATGCATTAACACCACGGGACATTCGCTGGATGGCGCGAAAGGAGCTATCACAAAACCTTCCTTGCCATTCAGTTCTGCCACAGAAGAGAGTACCTCAGGTTCTCCCTCATGCTGAGCCACATAGGTAGCATGGTGCAGATAAGGCAGACGATAATACGCAAAAGCTATCATACCTTTGTTTCTGCCCCCTTTTTCTGATGATCTTTCTTTGGAGTGAACACATAGTTGGTTACCTGTACGGAACAGATTACCTCACCGGCCGTATTCTTGATATCCACCTGCCAGGTATGCAAGGTTCTGCCCTTGTGCACAATCTTGGCAAAGGCAGTAACCGTATCGCCCTCGCTGACCGCCTGAACATGAGTACCGCTCACGTTGATACCCACGGCAATCTGTCCCGGACAGAGCGCCAGGGAACCGATACCCGCCACATTCTCGGCAAGAGCCAGAGAAGCACCTCCACTCAAGAAGCCGAAAGGTTGGCGATTACGCTCATCTACCATCATCGTTGCCTGAAGCGTATCAGGCTCAGGGGTAGAAATAAAATGCATTCCGAGGGTCTTGGATAATCCATCAGTCTTGCTGATTCTTTTTACTAATTCATCTATGTTCATCTTATTATCTCCTATTTTTCGTATTTTGTTATTGATTCAGAGCTATTCGTTTTCTCATCGCTCCAAAGTATGTTTCTGATAAACTCAACGCAAAGGTAAGACTTTCTTTAGAGAAAACAAAATTTATCGCACTTTTTATTTGATGAAGGGCAAACTTTACATACCTTTTCCTTTCTTTAATAATAAAAAACATAAAAAACGGCATATAGTTCAGATTTATTTTGTATTTTTGCACCAAAAATAAGAAAATAAAAGATATATCTGAATAGAATATGAACATTTTAGAGCTAAGCGAACAGGAAATCGTTCGCAGACAGAGTCTTCAGACATTGCGCGAGATGGGTATCGACCCATACCCAGCAGCAGAGTTTCCAACCAATGCATTCAGCACAGATATCAAAGCTGAATTCAAGGACGAGGACGAGCCACGCCAGGTAGTTATCGCCGGACGTATGATGGGTCGCCGCGTAATGGGTAAAGCTAGCTTCGCTGAGTTGCAGGACTCAAAGGGAAGAATCCAGGTTTATATCGCCCGCGACGAGATTTGTCCAGACGAGAACAAGGACCTTTATAATACTGTATTCAAGAAACTCCTCGATATCGGTGACTTCATCGGTATAAAGGGTTTCGTATTTCGCACACAGACTGGCGAGATTTCTGTTCACGCCAAGGAACTGTGCCTGCTCTCTAAGAGCTTGAAGCCACTCCCTATCGTGAAGTATAAGGATGGCGTGGCTTACGACAAGTTCGATGATCCAGAGTTGCGTTACCGCCAGCGCTACGTTGACCTCATCGTTAATGATGGCGTAAAGGAAACTTTCCTGCAGCGTGCTACCGTACTCCGCACACTCCGCAGCGTACTCGACAACGCAGGTTATACTGAGGTAGAGACTCCTACCCTGCAGAGCATTGCCGGTGGTGCTTCTGCCCGCCCATTCATCACCCACTTCAATGCGCTCGATCAGGATATGTACATGCGTATCGCTACCGAGCTCTACCTGAAGCGCCTCATCGTAGGTGGTTTCGAGGGTGTTTATGAAATCGGCAAGAACTTCCGCAACGAGGGTATGGACCGCAACCACAACCCTGAGTTTACCTGTATGGAGCTTTATGTTCAGTACAAGGACTACAACTGGATGATGGCTTTCACAGAGAAGTTGCTCGAAACGATCTGTATCGCCGTAAACGGCAAGCCAGAGCGCGAGATTGATGGCAACATCATCAGTTTCAAGGCTCCATATCGCCGTCTGCCTATCCTCGATGCCATCAAGGAGAAGACCGGTTTCGACTGCAACGGCAAGACCGAGGAAGAAATCCGCGCATTCTGCAAGGATAAGGGCATGGACGTAGATGAGACCATGGGTAAGGGTAAGTTGATTGATGAGCTCTTCGGTGAGTTCTGCGAGGGCACTTTCCTCCAGCCAACCTTCATCACCGACTATCCTGTAGAGATGTCTCCATTGACCAAGATGCACCGTTCTAAGCCAGGCTTGACCGAGCGTTTCGAGTTGATGGTAAACGGTAAGGAGCTTGCCAATGCATACTCTGAGCTCAACGACCCAATTGACCAGGAAGAGCGTTTCATCGACCAGATGAAGCTTGCCGACAAGGGTGATGATGAGGCGATGATCATCGATCAGGACTTCCTCCGTGCCCTCCAGTACGGTATGCCTCCAACATCAGGTATCGGTATCGGTATCGACCGATTGGTCATGTTGATGACAGGCAAGACCTTCATCCAGGAGGTATTGTTCTTCCCACAGATGAAGCCAGAGAAGAAGATGCCACAGAGCACCATCAAGGAATGGGAAGAGATTGGCGTGCCAGAGGATTGGGCATACGTGCTCCGCAAGGCAGGCTTCAACCTCATCTCTGATATCCGTGAAGAAAAAGCACAAGGCTTGCAGCAAAAGATTGGAGAAATCAACAAGAAGTACAAGCTCGGCTACGAGAAGCCTTCTGTTGACGACATCCAGGGCTGGATTAATGCAGCAAATGCTTAATTGATAATGCATAATTAATAATGTATAATTAATAAAGAGCTCCGGCTTTTTATTGGTTATACATTATATCTACAAACAAAGGCGAAAGCCTCATTATTAATTATTAATTATAAATTCATTCGAAGTGTTCAACTGCGGTAAAATAGCGATAATTGGCGGCGGTAGCTGGGCTACGGCAATAGCCAAGATTGTGGTGGGTCATACTCATCATATAGGCTGGTATATGCGTCGCGATGACCGCATCGAGGACTTCAAGCGCATGGGGCACAACCCTGCCTATCTGATGTCGGCACGATTCAATGTAGATGAGATTTTCTTCTCTTCCGACATCAACAAGATAGTGCAGAATTACGATACACTCGTGTTCGTCACCCCGTCGCCTTATCTGAAGAATCATCTCAAGAAGCTCAAGACGCGACTCAGCGACAAGTTCATCATCACAGCCATCAAAGGTATTGTGCCTGATGAAAACCTCGTTTGCTCAGAGTATTTCCATCAGGTTTACGATGTGCCTTACGAGAACCTCGCCTGCATCGGAGGTCCTTCTCATGCCGAGGAGGTGGCACTGGAGCGACTGAGCTATCTCACCGTGGGCTGTAGCGATACCGAAAAGGCGCGTGCCTTCGCCAACGATTGTCTGGCGAGTGAATTCATCAAGACCAAGACTTCGAGCGATGTCATCGGTATCGAATACTCTTCGGTTCTGAAGAACGTATACGCCATCGCAGCAGGTATCTGTGGCGGTCTGAAGTATGGTGACAACTTCCAGGCGGTACTCATGTCAAATGCCGTTCAGGAGATGCACCGCTTCCTGACAGCCGTCCACCCTATCGACCGAAGCATGTACGACTCAGTTTATCTGGGCGACTTGCTCGTAACAGGTTACAGCAACTTTTCCCGCAACCGCACCTTCGGAACCATGATAGGCAAGGGCTACAGCGTGAAGAGTGCGCAGATAGAGATGGAGATGATTGCAGAAGGATATTTCGGCACCAAGTGTATGAAGGAAATCAATCGCCACATGCACGTCAACATGCCGATTCTCGATGCTGTATATAATATATTGTACGAGCGCATCAGTCCGCAAATCGAAATCAAACTCTTGACCGACTCGTTCAGATAGGCACATCCTATCCTTCGGTTTCGGTAGAAGAGTTTGTCTTCAAGTAGTAACATTAACACATTCATTTAGATATTAAAAGAAAAATGAAAAGTATCAGCTTAAACATTACAAAGGCTGCATCATTCCTTGCAGAAGGTGCAGTAAAGGCTTACGAGCCTAAGGTTAAGGCCGCTCAGGAAGCTCTTGAGAACGGCACTTGTGAAGGTAACGATTTCTTGGGATGGTTGCATTTGCCATCTTCTATCACTCCTGAGTTCCTCAATGAGATTCAGGCTGTTGCCAATACTTTGCGCGAAAAGTGTGAGGTGGTTGTTGTTGCAGGTATCGGTGGTAGCTACCTTGGTGCACGCGCCGTTATCGAAGGCCTTGGCAACTCTTTCGCTTGGCTCGTAAACGACAAGAAGAACCCTACTATCCTCTTCGCAGGTAACAATATCGGTGAGGACTACCTCTTTGAGTTGACTTCTTTCTTGAAGGACAAGAAGTTTGGTGTCATCAATATCTCTAAGTCTGGTACCACTACTGAGACTGCTCTCGCTTTCCGTCTTTTGAAGAAGCAATGCGAGGATCAGCGCGGTAAGGAAGAGGCTAAGAATGTTATCGTAGCTGTAACCGACGCCAAGAAGGGTGCTGCACGTACTTGTGCTGACAAGGAGGGTTACAAGAGCTTCATCATCCCTGATAATGTAGGTGGCCGCTTCTCTGTTTTGACCCCAGTAGGTTTGTTGCCTATTGCAGTAGCAGGTTTCGATGTAAAGCAGCTCGTAGCTGGTGCTGTTGAGATGGAGAAGGCTTGCGGCAAGGACGTTGCTTTCGAAGAGAACCCTGCTGCTATCTATGCAGCTACACGTCAGGCTCTCTATACTCAGGCTGGCAAGAAGATTGAGATTGTATGCAACTTCCAGCCTAAACTTCACTACTTCGCTGAGTGGTGGAAGCAGCTCTATGGTGAGAGCGAGGGTAAGGACCAGAAGGGTATCTTCCCAGCTGCTTGCGACTTCACTACCGACCTTCACTCTATGGGCCAGTGGATTCAGCAGGGCGAGCGCTCTATCTTCGAGACTGTTATCAGCGTAGAGACTCCTAACGAGAAGTTGCTCTTCCCTCACGATGATGAGAACCTCGACGGTTTGAACTTCCTCGAGGGCAAGCGTGTTGACGAGGTGAACAAGATGGCAGAGCTCGGTACACGTCTGGCTCACGTTGACGGTGGTGTTCCTAACATCCTGGTTAACGTACCAGAGTTGAACGCTTACTACCTCGGTCAGCTGATCTACTTCTTCGAGAAGGCTTGCGGTATCAGCGGTCTCTTGGAAGAGGTGAACCCATTCAACCAGCCTGGTGTTGAGGCATACAAGAAGAATATGTTCGCATTGCTCAACAAGCCAGGTTATGAGGCAGAGAGCAAAGCTATCCAGGAGCGCTTGAAGAATGAATAATGTGTAGTGTTTAATGTTTAGTTGAGGCATACGCCATGCAAAGCATTAAACACTAAACATTAAACACAAAACATTAAATAATTGATGAAGGAAATTATTTTTAAATATATGAAAGAACACGGCTTTGGGGAATTCAACCCTAAAGCCGTGCTTTTTGATATGGACGGCGTGCTGTACAACAGTATGCCAAATCATGCTGTGGCATGGCAGGAATCGATGAAACAGTTTGATATACACATGACAGCAGCCGATGCTTATGCCACCGAAGGAGCCCGAGGCATTGACACCATCCAGATGATGGTGAAGAAGCAGAAGGGCATCGACATCACGCTGGACGAAGCACAGAAGATGTATGATGTGAAGACCGAAATATTCCACTCGATGCCTACTGCCGAAATATTTCCTGGCGTAAAGGAAATCATGCAGAAGATTAAAGATGCCGGCATGCAGGTAGGAGTGGTAACAGGAAGCGGACAGCGCCCGCTCATCATGCGACTGCTCAACGACTTCGGCGATTTTCTGGATGAAGCACATATCGTAACCGCCTATGATGTAAAGCGCGGCAAGCCAAATCCTGACCCATATCTCATGGGATTGCAGAAGGCAGGAAACCTGAAACCCTGGGAAGGCATCGTGGTAGAGAATGCTCCTTTGGGCGTCCGTGCCGGCGTGGCAGCCAACATTTTTACGGTAGCAATCAACAGCGGTCCGCTACCAGATGAAGAATTATCCAATAAGGGTTGCAATCTACTCTATCACCAGATGACTGAATTCTGTGATGACTTTGAAAACCTGATTGCTAAGGCTTAATCCGGTTCACCCACAGATATTCTGACTTATTCAATAAAAAGACATCATTAAAAACATATAATGACATGAATAGAAAAGTAGCTTTAATTACAGGTATTACAGGCCAGGATGGTTCATACTTGGCTGAATTATTGTTGGAAAAAGGGTATGATGTTCACGGAACTATCCGCCGATCATCTACCGACTACCGCGAAAGAATTGCCCATTTGGAGGGTACACCTAACTTCCATCTTCACTATGCTGACCTCGGTGACTCTATGAGTATCATCCAGGTAATGAACAAGGTGAAACCTACTGAGGTATATAATCTGGCAGCTCAGAGCCACGTACAGGTGAGCTTCGACTCCCCTGAGTTTACAGCAGATGTAGATGCTACCGGTGTGCTCCGTATCCTGGAGGCTATCCGCCAATGCGGTCTGGAGAAGACCTGCCGCATGTATCAGGCTTCAACATCTGAGCTCTACGGTAAGGTAGAAGAGGTTCCTCAGAACGAGAACACTCCATTCCACCCTTATTCTCCATACGCTGTTGCCAAGCAGTATGGTTTCTGGATTGTCAAGGAGTATCGTGAGGCTTATGATATGTTCTGCTGCTCTGGTATCCTCTTCAATCATGAAAGTGAGCGCCGTGGTGAGACTTTCGTAACCCGCAAGATTACTTTGGCTGCAGCCCGCATCAAGCAGGGCAAGCAAGACAAGCTCTATCTCGGTAACCTGGATTCACTCCGCGACTGGGGTTATGCCAAGGATTATGTAGAGTGTATGTGGCTGATTCTCCAGGCTGAGAAACCAGAAGACTTTGTGATTGCAACAGGTAAGCAGCACTCTGTTCGTGAGTTCGCCCAGCTGGCGTTCCACTATGTAGGAATCGAACTGAAATGGGAAGGCAAGGATGAGAACGAGAAGGGTATCTGCGTTGAGGGTCCTGAGGAACTCATCGGCAAGACACTCGTTGAGGTTTCTCCTGATTTCTACCGTCCTACCGACGTGGTGAACCTTTGGGGTGACCCAACAAAGGCAAAGGCTAAGCTCAACTGGAATCCTAACACCACCTCTTTCGAGGATCTCGTAAAGATCATGGTAGAGAGCGATATGGCGAAGGTTGCTGCCGAGGATGCCGGTCAGAAGGTTCGCTGCAATCTTGCAGAATATCTTGAGAAGGGTATTGTTAAGTAATAGTTTATAGTTAACAGTTGATAGATAGTTTATAGCAATAATCAATGTTATCAAAAGATAGTAAGATTTATATAGCAGGACACCACGGACTCGTGGGTTCTGCTATCTGGAATAACCTCAAGAAGAGAGGTTATAACAACCTGGTAGGTCGTTCTCACAAAGAACTCGACTTGACCGACCAGTATGCAGTAGAGAAGTTCTTTGACGAGGAAAAGCCGGATGCAGTAGTATTGGCTGCTGCCTTCGTGGGCGGTATCATGGCGAATTCATTGTATCGTGCAGACTTCATCATGCAGAACATGAAGATGCAATGCAACGTAATCAGCAACGCTTATTCTCATGGCGTGAAGAAGCTCCTCTTCCTGGGCTCTACCTGCATCTATCCTAAGAATGCACCGCAGCCTATGAGCGAAGATGTGCTCCTTACTTCTCCGCTGGAATATACCAACGAGGAATATGCCATCGCCAAGATTGCCGGACTGAAGATGTGCGAGAGCTACAACCTTCAGTATGGTACCAACTATATCGCTGTGATGCCAACCAACCTCTATGGTCCTAACGATAACTTCCATCTGGAGAACAGCCACGTAATGCCTGCGATGATGCGCAAGATTTATCTTGCCAAACTCATCCACGATGGCGACTGGCACAGCATCGAGGTGGATATGAACAAGCGCCCTATCAACCCTACTGATAAGCTCCGCGAAATCATCGGCGAGGGTAACGTAGACGGCAGCAACTCTCACGAGCGCATTCTGAAGGCGCTGGAGTTCTATGGCATCTACGACAACAAGGTAGTGCTTTGGGGAACCGGCAAACCATTGCGTGAATTCCTCTGGAGCGAGGATATGGCAGATGCCAGCGTTCACGTGCTCCTGAATGTAGATTTCAAGGACATCATCGGTATCGAGAAGTACAGTTCTGTATTCTATGGTGCCAAGGTAGATGGTGCTGTGGATAGAAACAACTCTGAGGGCCGTGGTGGCGCTATCCCATCTCTCGGTGAGATTCGCAACTGCCACATCAACGTGGGTACCGGCAAGGAGCTCACCATCCGTGAACTTTCTGAGCTTGTAGTAAAGGCAGTAGGTTTCGAAGGCGAGGTAGAGTTTGACGCCAGCAAGCCAGATGGAACCATGCGCAAGCTCATCTCTGTAGATAAGCTCCACAGCCTCGGCTGGACGCATAAGGTAGAGATTGAGGATGGTGTGAAGAAACTCTTCGACTGGTATCAGGAGAGTCTGAAAGACTAATAAAGAATATCGACTATGGATACAGAACAACTTTCTATGACCAAGAAAACCCTTGTGGGAGTACAGTTCCTGTTTGTGGCTTTCGGTGCAACGGTTCTGGTGCCTCTTCTGATAGGCATCGATCCGGCAACGGCTCTCTTCACCGCTGGTGTAGGAACCTTTCTTTTTCACTTCATCACCAAGGGTAAAGTGCCTATATTTCTGGGCAGTTCCTTTGCCTTTATCGCCCCTATCATCGCTGCAACCAAGCAATGGGGACTGCCGGGAACAATCGCCGGACTAACCAGCGTTTCTCTGGTGTATTTCGTCATGAGCGCCCTAGTGAAATGGCAGGGCAAGAAACTGCTGGACAGGATTTTTCCTCCGGTAGTCATCGGTCCCGCCATCATTCTCATCGGTCTCTCCCTTTCGGGCAGCGCTGTGGATATGGCAAAGACCAACTGGATTCTCGCCTTTGCATCGCTCATCACCGCTATCCTGGTGCTTACCTTCTGCAAGGGCTTGATGAAGCTGGTTCCTATCATTTCGGGGGTTATCGTGGGCTATGTCATCGCCATCTGCATGGGCGAGGTAGATTTCTCGGGCGTGGCAGCGGCATCATGGTTCTCCTGTCCTGTATCCTTCGATACCATCACCCATTTCTCCTGGGCTCCATTCCTCTATATGTTGCCCGTGGCAATAGCTCCGGTGCTGGAGCATATCGGCGATGTATATGTGGTGAGTGCCGTAGCCAAGAAGGATTTCGTGGCAGATCCGGGATTGCATCGCACGATGTTGGGCGATGGACTGGCATGTCTCTGTTCAGCCTTTCTGGGCGGACCTCCTGAGACCACTTATTCAGAGGTAACAGGTGCGATGTCTATCACCAAGGTAACGAGTCCTGCTGTGATTCGCATATCCGCAGCCACCGCCATCTGTTTCTCCATCGTGGGCAAGTTGAGTGCTTTGTTGCAGAGCATTCCTCAGGCGGTTTTAGGTGGCATCATGCTGCTGCTTTTTGGAACCATCGCAAGTGTGGGCGTTCAGAATCTGATGCAGAACAAGGTAGACATGAATGAAACCCGCAATGTTATCATCATCTCTGTGATGCTGACGATGGGCTTGGGTGGCGCCGTTCTCTCATCCGGTTCCTTCGCCATTTCCGGCATCGGTCTTTCCGCCGTCATCGGCGTAGTTCTCAACCTCGTTCTTCCTAAGACGAAGAAGAAAGAGGCATAAATAAGGAAAAAGCTTTGAAAACGAGATTGTTTTCAAAGCTTTTTCTTTTTTTCTTGCATCATTCGGAGTAAGCGGATGAATTAGAACAAAAAGAGAGGTAAAACAAGGAATTTACCCTACTAAAACAGTTCTTTCAACTAAGAAAAGAAACATTTATACTTAGATAAAATCTCCGTTCAAAGACGTTGAACCGCCGTTCAAAGACGCTGAACCGCGGTTCAACGTCTATGAACGGAGATTTCAATAAGGTTAAAGAACATTTTATCCTATAATCAACCAAGAGTTTTCCAAGGATTAACACATTATTAATACAGGAAGAAGGAAGAAAGGAGATAAGAGAGATGAAGAAAAGACGTTGTTTCTATCTCAAACTAAACCGATTGTACAAGAAAAGCGTGCAAGCTACATCTCTGTCGCCTGCACGCATCCTCTTTTATTTAATCGCGCTATGATATTATAATCGCTTTTTACAATCTCGCTCCGAATCTTGCGCTTGGCAATGGGGCGGCGAAGTAATAGTTCTGGTCGTTATTCTTATCCAGGAAATTCACCTGCTTCATGCCGAAGAATGGCAGACCTTGTGGGAAGAGGCGGGCAAAATCGGTTACACCTCCTGAGAGGGCAGGACTGCCTGCCTGATAATCGAAATTCCAGCTCTTGTCGAATGCCAATGGAGCACCCTGGGCTACATCATCAATTTCGCAATTGATGTTCATCTTCTCGCTCTGCTTGAAACTCTTGAAGAGAGGGTTGAGCTGACCAGCCACGCTGCTCTTGATATCGGTATCAAACCAGATGCCGAGCTCTGCATCCTTCGACATCTGCGCTACGCCTGTCTCTGTAGATGCAAAGTAGTAGTTTGGTGTAAGACGACTGTGCTCCATATCAGCACCATCCTTCTTTGGCTGCTTCAGTCCGAAACGGGAATCGTAGATGAGGTTGTTCACGAAGACTGGCTTCGCTGCCTTCTCTACCCAGACAGAACCACCCTTTTTGTTTTTGGAACGGCGCCAGCCGCAGTTGACGATGGTGTTGTTATAGACGGTCATCTCAGAGAGAGGGATTACCTCGCTATTGCCGGCATTAGAAAGTTTGAAGGCGTTGGTGCAGGCGTTGTAGATGATGTTGTTGGCTACATCAATCTTGCAACCTGCCTTTACGTTGATGGCCTCACCACCATCGGCTGCATTTCCGCTATCGGCAAAGATATTGTTGATAATCACGCCGTTGCCACCGGTAAAGTAAGTCTGGTCGTTGTAGTTGTCATGGAAGAAACTGTTTGCCATCACAAACTTGCCGTTTACATTACAGAAGTGAAAGGCTGGCACACCGCCATCGATGGTGGTCTTGAAAAGCTTGTTCTGGAAAGAAGCTGAACTCTCGGTAGGAGTAGCACCGGCATAGGCCACATCTACGTGGTTGAGCACCACCTCTTCTGAATTGTAGCCGCAGATGATGCCGCCCCAATCGGCTGGTTTCTTGGTATCAGAAGTGATGGTAACTGGCTTCTCGGCGGTTCCCAGACAATAGAGATTGCCCAATACCACGATTTCTACCGGTACCTGAACCTCTGATTTGCAGGTAACAGTTACGCCCGGCTCGATGTAGAGCGATGTTCCTACAGGAATCTCCACGCTCTCGCTGAGGGTAGTATCCTTGCTCCAAACCAGAGAGCCTTTAGGATATTCTGCCACCTTCGTTGTGATGATATCCTTAGAACCCTGGTTCTCATTGCCATCACTTCCATTACCGCCATTATTCACGTAATCGTATGGATTGATATTATCGTTCTCGCAAGATGTGGAGAACATTGCAGCTGCTGCCATCAACAGCAAAGCAGCAAAAGTACTTATCTTTTTCATTTCTTACCTTTTTTCTTTTTTAACTTTAATATAAAGACTTGGGGACCAGCGATGGAATCGCTGGGAACGGGGGCGCAAGGGGGGGGGAAGGCTCTTTTTACCTTTTAAAGTTTGTATCTTACTCCCAGCAGGAAGGTTCTGCCATACTGATAAGTGCCCACGATGGTCTTATCGCTCTTCTGACCCTCATACTCCAGATTGCTCTTGTTCACGGTCTTCAAGTATCTCTCGCGCTTGGCATCGAGCAGATTGTTTGCCTTGAAGAAGATGGAGATGCCGTTCTTGAATTGCTTCTCGGCACTCAGGTCGAGACCGAACATCGCCTTGTCCCACTGGTCGGCATCCTTGAAGGGAGAAACCAGGGCGAGCTTGGTGCCCGTGAAGGAAGAAGCAAGCTGCGCATTCCAGCCATGCTCCGTATCCTTATATAATAAGGAGATGTTGGCGGTATGAGGAGCCTGGTTAACCAGCGGACGGGTCTGGGTTACACCCGTCTTATACTCGGCACTACCCTCCTGGTACTCACGCTTCGAAGTGGTGATTTCAGAATGGGTGTAAGTATAATTCGCCTTTACTCCGAAGTGGCGGATGTACTTGATCACATCGATTTCGAAGCCCATGTTCTTGGCATTACCCAGGTTATCAGGCATGTAATAGGCATCGGTTCCGGCTCCAATCTTGCCATCCGATGTTACGAACACCTGTTCTATAGGGTCTTTCAGATACTTATAGAATACGCCGGCAAGAATCTGTTCGGTCTTGCTTGGGAACCACTCCCAGCGCAGGTCGATGTTGTCGATGCGGGCACGCTTCAGGTTTGGATTACCTTTTTCCTGATACTCCTCGCCCTGAATCTGATAAGGCACTATCTCGTAGAAGCCCGGACGGTTGATGGAGCGATAGTAAGAGAGACGCACGTTCATCTTCTTGGTTGGCGTCCACTTGATGGATGCCGATGGCAGATAATCCCAGTAGCTCTGCTCGCCCACCTGTCCCATGTTGCGGAAGTGCTGGAGCATGGTGTAAATCTGGTTGGTATGCTCGGCACGGAAACCGGCATTCAGCTCGCCCACCTCGCTCTTCATGGTTACCATGGCGTAGGCTCCGCCGATGTGCTCCTTGGAATCGTAGTTGAGCTGCGAAGCCTGAGAATAAGGAGTCTTGCAAACCCAATCGATGTGAGCAAACTGGTCTATTCCGTTGCCATCCAATCGCTGCGAGATGTCGGCAGGATTGAAGATGTAAGAATAATATCTGTTGCTGCGTTCCTTTCTTCGATACAGCGCGCCCGCCTTCCAGAGAGCCTCCACAGAGTTGGCGAAATGGGTATCGTAAGAGAGGTTGATGTAACCCGCCCAGTCGGTATCCTTGTTGTGCTGGAATCGGCGTTCGGCACTCTTAGGCAGGGTTTTGGTGATGTTCTTGTCGCCTTCCCAGATGGAACCCGAAACGGCATCGCCGCCATTCTCGGCTTTTCTGCTCACGGTATTCGTCAGGGTAACGTAAGTTCTGTCCGGATCTTCCTCCTTAGCCTGCGAGAACACGCCCGACCAATCTACGGTAAAATCCTTGGTAAGATGATGCGTACCCTTCAGGTTAGTGGCGAAGATGCTCTGGGTGGTTGAGAGAGAGCGCACCTCATCGTCCTGGGTATAGCTGTCGGCTCCGATGTATTCGGTATTGACGCTATTGTTGTATCTGATGCCCTTGGAATTGGTGCGCACATACATGTTGTACCATTCCAGTTTATGGCCAGGCAGGGTTAAATCTATCTTGGCATGAGCACCCGTGGTAAGGTCGTGGATGCTGTAGTAGCGATGCTGCAGATTGGAAATGTACATGGCCTGCTCGCCCGAAGCCATCTTTACGGAATTGTAGGTGCGCTCGGTGCCACGGAAAACATTCTGCACGCTTCCGGCAAGCATCACGCCCAGGCGGTCGTTCCAGAAGCGGTTGCCGATGCTCAGACCTCCTATGAAGTTAGGAGCAGGAAGAGAATGGCTCTTCAACTGAACAGGACCGTTCTTGAAATCGCTCATCTGTGCCTTGTATTCAGAGCCGAAAGCCTCGTAAGGAGATTTCTTTGTATAATCAGAGCGATTGCTGGTAAGATAATCTCTGCCATCCTTCCAAAAATAATCACTTGCTCCGATGGCTGCATTTGCCTGAATCTGGAAGCGGGATGGGGCATCCTTCATCACCATATCAACCACGCCGCCGGCAGCATCGCCTTCCATATCAGCAGTCAAAGACTTAGATACCACCAGGCGATCCATCAAATCAGTAGGGAAGATATTCAAAGGGATGTAACGGTTTTTATCATCTGGACTAGGAATCTTCACGCCGTTCACCAGGGTGTAGTTGTAGCGCTTGTCCATGCCTCGGAGGATGGCGTAGGAAGCCTCGCCCGATGCATCACGCTCCATGGTTACACCCGATACTCGCTGCAGAACGCTCGCCACGTTGACATCAGGCGAAAGCTGGATGCTCTGCTGGCTCATCACGTTGAGCACGTTGCCGGCATTCTTCACGGTTTCTATGGCACTTCGGTCGCTACGGTATTCACGATGACCGGTAACCACCACTTCGCCCAACTGCTTCAAGTCTTCATCCATCGGAATATCCACCTTGTCTTTCTTTGCCACATCCACTACCATCTCCCTGGTCTTGTAAGACATGTAGGAAACGATGATGGTCACCTTGCCTTTATCAGGCAATTCATGCAGGGTGAAAGTACCATCAAGTCCGGTAGTGGTACTCACGTTGGGCAGCTCCTTTACTCGGATTACGGTTCCAATGAGGGGTTCGCCCGTTTTGTTATCCTTGACTATACCATCCAGCGTGTGTGCCTGGATGGTGGTAGTCGCTGCGGCTAGAAGCGCCGCACTCAGTAAAAATCTTTTCATCTATATCGCTATTGAATTCTTCATTCGTTTCTTTTCGCAAAAAAGCTTCTTTTACCTTTTTACTTTTTTACCTTTAGAACCGTGTGGATGATTTTTCCATCCTTGTCAATCATCGACATTCTCAGCTGCTTCTTATCTGCTGTAAATACAGAGAAACCATCGGCTGGACTGCAGAACACGGTGCCATCGATAGGCTTCACAGGACGAGCCAGAGACGAAGAGGAATTGACTACGTAGTCGATGTTGTCGCCCTTCTTCTGGATGTGCTGGAAGTTGTGGATGTGACCGCAGGCATAAATCGCCACATTATTATATTTATGGAGGATAGGCAGAAGGCGCTTCTGCATGTCGAGGCGCTCATTCTCCTTCTTCGTGGTGTAGGCGTAGATAGGATGATGGCCTACCACGATGACCCAGTCTTCCTTGGCATTCTTCAGGGTTTCGTCGAGCCATGAAAGCTGAGCCTCAGCATCCTGCTTGCAGGCATCAGGATAGATTTCTGAATTCTTGCGGTAAGAATCGATAAGAGGTGTGGTGTCGAGGAAGATGACACGGATGGTAGTTCCCTTGTGGTCAAACACCTTGGTGTAATATTTGGCTGACATCATCCAGCGGCGGCTCACCTTGCCGTAGTCCATAAAAGCCTGAGTATTACCACGATACTCATGGTTGCCACAAACCGGGAACCAGTCGAGCATCAGGTCGGGATGAGAATAAACATATTCGTAATTGGTAAGCCACAGAGGATCCTGAGTGGAAGTCACGCCATTGAAATGGTGGATGTCGCCTACGGCAAGTACGCATTCCGGATCTACTGTGCCCGCCATCTCGCCCATCAGTTCGGCGATAGGCTTCTGGTCGTAGTAGCCGTTGCGACCCATGTCATTGGTCATGTAGAGGGTGATTTCGCCCTTCAGTTTCTGCCATTCGGCAGCATTCGCCTTCCAGTTTGGATTCTGCGGAATAGCGGTTGCTGCACTCTGAGAACAGGTTGTTAATGCTGCGTTTTGAGCCTGTGCAGTCAAGCCTCCACCCAACAATAAAGCCGAAGCCAAAACTACAGTTGCTACTCTACCTTTCATCATAGCAAAGCCATTCATGCTGCTATGCTTACCCGATACTTTCTTTTCCATTTTTTCTTTATCTGACTATAATACTTTTATTAAAGATTTCCCCTTTCGGGGTAATACCTGTTAAATTTCGGGTGCAAAGGTAAGGATATTATGTGTCAAAGAGGTTACAAGGATTTTAATTAGCAGATAAAAGATACTACAATCTTATTACGGGAGTTTCCCCGATGCTTTTAGGGAAAATCATACATCAGATTATGGTTTTCCCCTTGTTGTTTTCAGCTATTCTCCCTATCTTTGCACCATCAAAAAGTTGATAGCGGCACCAAGTAGCCTCTTCAATTAAAATAAATGCAGTAATAACCCTTTAAAGAGAAGATAGTTATGAAAAGAATGATTATGACATTGGTAGCAGTATGGATGATGATTACATCTATGAATGCTCAGAGACTGACAAATATTCAGGCAGAAGCCCGTTTTATCACAGATAAGATGGTGGTGGAACTGGGATTGAGCAGCGCCCAGCGCAACAGCATTCTGAACATCAATCTCAATTATCTCAATGGCATCCGCAGCTATCGCGACATCGATGCCTACGGCTGGCATTACCGCAACAAGCAGCTCAAGCGCATGATGACCGCCAGACAATGGAAAAGATTCAAGGACTCTTACTATTTCTATCGCCCTATCGGCTGGCAGAATCATGTGTATGTTCACCATATTTATACCAAGTATCCAAAGCATAACTGGGGACACGACAAGCGCCGCCCTCGCCCTGAGTGCAGCTACGGAAGACCGGGATGGCCAGGCGGAACCCATGTAACTTATGGACCAGGAAAGCCGTGCAAGTATCACAAGTATCACAAGCACGATAAGAAGTGGAAGCACGACAAGAAGAAGTGGAAGCACGATAGAGATTGGGATGATGATGATGATGATGACGATGATGATGATTGAGATAATGACTGGGATGATGACTAAGATTTAAGACTGAGATTAAGACAAACATTCGATGATAAAACAGAAGAAATCCAAGCTAGAGATGATTCTCCGGCTTGGATTTCTCGTTAAATAAAAACTAACTATGCCGACTAACTAATAACTAATCATTAATTACTAACAAGATGTCTTCCACAATCTGCTCATCGAGCAGGCAATTATCCGAAAGCAACTTCTTCACATCGTATCTGTCATAGAGTCCCTTCCTGATGCCGCCCACCATCACCTTCATTTCTGAAGTGCCATAGTAAGAGGCGATACGCTCTCCGAATCCGCCATCCTTCGAACCATCCTCCAGGGTTACCACCAGCTGATGGTTTGCCTTCAGGCTATCCAGCACTTCGGCATCCACCTCATTCAGATAACGGGGATTGATGAGCGTAGCATCGATGCCCTTATCAGCCAACAGGCGGACTACATTCTCGCCCTTCTGATAGAACGAACCGGCGGCGATGACTGCCACCTTCTCGCCCTGGTGCATCACCTTGTACTTTGCCTCGTAACCATACTCAGCATCAACGGCTTCCGACGTATGAACCACGCCATTGCTTGGCACGCGGATGGCGATAGGTTTCTTATCCTGCAGAATGCTCCAGCGGAGCATGGCGAAATACTCCTCGCAGGTGGTTGGAGCCAGATAGATGAGACCCGGAATGCTGCAGAGCATCGGAATATCGAAAAGGCAGATGTGGGTGATGTCGTTCATCGAGTTCACTCCGCCTCCTACCACGTTGATTACGGCTGGGTTGGAATTGATGCAGAGGTCTTGCGCTATCTGGTCGTAGGTACGTTGGATGAAGGTGCTGTAAACGGTCCATACCGGATGCAATCCACCCTTCGCCATTCCCGAAATCATCGCTACCGCCTGCTCTTCGGCGATTCCCATATCGATGTGCTGCTTGCCAGCCAGTTGGCGTTTATCGGCAGTAAAGCCGCCTGCGGTAGGAGTACCGGCGGTTACGGCGATGAGGGTCTTATCCTGCTTCATCTCGCTGAGCATCCAGTCGGCAAATAATGTACCGTAATCTTCAGTCGGAGTCACCTCCGGGAGGGTTCCATCGGCATTTCTTCTTGGTCGCGAACCGTCTTCCAGATTGAAAGGCATTCCCCAATGCCAAGCCTCCTTGTTGGCTACGGCTGGCGCAAATCCATGACCTTTCTCTGTATGAATGTGAACCACGGTAGGCTTATCCGTATCCTTCACGCTCTCAAAAACCTGGATGAGTTTTTCGATGTCGTTACCCTCTTCCAGATACTTGTATTCAAAGCCCCACGCCTTGAACCAGTTGTGCTCGCAGGTGCCGTTGCTCTGGCGCAGGGCACGCAGGTTCTTGTAGATTCCGCCATGATTTTCGGCGATAGACATTTCGTTGTCGTTCACCACGATGATGATGCCCGTACCGAGTTCCGAAGCCTCATCCAGTCCCTCGAAAGCCTCGCCGCCCGAAAGGGATCCGTCGCCGATAATGGCGATGATGTTCTCATCGGTTCCCTTGATGTCGCGCGCCTTCTGCAAACCGGTGGCAAGACTCACGGAAGTGGAAGTATGCCCCACCTCGAAATTATCATACTCCGGACATTCGGCAGGAGAAGAATAGCCCGAAATGGCATTCATGGCATCCACATCGCCGAGGAATCCCGCAGCTCGTCCGGTGAGCACCTTATGCGGATAACATTGGTGGCTTACGTCAAACACGAGCTTATCCTTTGGCGCATCAAAAACGTAGTGAAGCGCCACGGTAGCCTCCACGAATCCCAGGTTCGGCCCCACATGACCGCCATGCTTGCTTACACGATTCAGCACAGCCTGTCTGGTTTCATCCGCCACCACCTGCAGTTCCTTCAAATCCAGCTTCTTCAAGTCGGCTGGTGACTTTATTTTCTCAATATACATTTTCTTATAGTTTTAATTATGATTTCTGGGTGCAAAGATACGAAGATTCCCGAAAACACGCATTACCCCAACTACAGAAAAAATGAATGATTTTCCGGAAATCACATCTTGGAATATTCTTCAGGAAAACTCATCTTGGAAATCAGCCTGCTGCCTTATCCCTATCCTTCAGAATCACAGCCATGTTATCCAGCGCCCATTCTATCAGATGATCCATAATAGGAATAAGGGTTTCAGCACGGGGTGTGAGAGAATACTCCACTCTTGGCGGCACTTCGGCATAAGCCTTGCGGGTAACATAGCCATCAGCCTCCAACGATTTTAACGTGCTGGTAAGCATTTTCTGCGAAATATCCGGAATCAGCTTACGCAGGGCATTAAACCGGAGGGGGCCATCCTGATGATATTTCAGGGTGTAGATTACCAGTAGCGACCACTTGTCGCAAACGCGCGCCAGAACGTTACGGATAGGACAGTCCTGTACTACCATTTCTTTTATCATTCTTCCCATAATCTATCTTCTTTATATTCTACAATAATCTATAATGTTCTGCAAAACTCTACAATATTCTGCAATAGGCTACAAAAGTAACTAATATCCGAAAAGAAACCAAACATACCAAGTTAATCTAAGTTAACGCTTCATTTTTCTTACTCCCATTCCCACGCAATAGTTACCTCCCGGTAACCATCTTACCCCCAAGTGCCCTCTTGCAGGAACCGGTTTTTCGCAGTATCTTTGCAGCGCAATTCAGAAATGAAAGCAGAAAACAGAAGTATTCACAAATTCACAAAAAGAAAAAAAGAAATATAAACATTTAAAAATAACAGACAAGATGAAAGAAACAAAGATTATTGCAAAGGCTGAAAACTTCACAGCCACAGATTTTGGCAAGATGAGTGAAATCAAGGATTACACCTTAGAGATGGGTCCTGAGATTAAGATTCCCGGAAAGGTATTCGGAGGTCAGAGCGTGAACGCTACTGGTGGTGAGTTCTCATTCCAAAGCTTTGCTCCTGGCACAGAGACAGGTTTCCTCCACACCCACAAGAACCACGAGGAACTGTATTTCTTCCTCAGCGGCAAGGGCGAGTTCCAGGTGGATGGCAAGGTATTCCCTATTCAGGAGGGAAGCGTGGTGAGAGTAGCACCAACCGGCAAGCGCTCTGTTCGCAACAACGGTACAGAACCGCTCGTGATGCTCTGCGTGCAGTATAAGGGCGAAACCTTTACAGCCGAAGATGCAACCGACGGCGTGATTCTCAACGATAAAGTGGAGTGGTAGAAACTACTCCACCACCTCCATGATTTCAGGATGCTCAAGCTTTTCCTGTTTCTTGAGCTTCTTCACTACTTCGGAATAACTGTGGCGAATCAGGGCCTGGATGAAATCATCTTCCAACGTGCCATAAAGGTTTACCTGATTCCAGTATTTCTTATTCCAATGCCATGCGCCTTCTATTTCGGGATGCACTTCCCGGAGTTCGAGGGCGTAATCGGCATTACATTTCATCGTAACCCACTCGGGGCGCTCCAGGTCAACACAGGCAAAGATCTTGCCCAAAATGCGAAACACCAAGGTCCGCTCATCAAAAGGAAAAGCCTCGGTTACGAGGGGAAGCGAGAGGCAATACTCTCTAACTGATTCTATATTCATCATTTCTACTGATTATTTCTGATTAAAATGTTTCTATGTTTTAGGGGACAAAGAAATTGCAAACGAGCGCAATGAAAGCTTGCTTTCAAATTGCCGAGTGCAGCATTTTTTCTGCAAAGATAATGAATTCTGATGAAACGGCAAGTCTTATTCCATAAAAAAAAAGAAAAACTTTAAAATAACTCCCTTATAGGATACCTAAAAATAATCTTTTTGTAACTTTTTCAACAAAATATTTGGTAGTTACATAATTTTATTGTAGATTTGCAGCAGATTTTTTTAAGAAGGAGTGCTTATGCAGAAGAAAAAGGATAAAAACCTGATGAAAACGGATGTAAAACCGATGAAGCAAGGACTGCTGTCCCGGATTTTCCATCTCTATTACGATGGTTTTAGGACGATGACCCTGGGCAAGACGTTGTGGGCTGTCATCCTCATCAAGCTTGCTATCATCTTCCTGGTGCTCAAGCTATTTTTCTTTCCAGATTTTATCAATACGAATGCCAAGAACGGAGACAAGGCTGGCTTCGTTTCAAAGGAAATTCTGAGCAGATAAGACTCAGAATCCCCACAACCTTCACATCGAAAGAAATACAAAAACATTATATAATAACAATTTTAAAACCATTCAACTATGATGACAAATCTATTGTTAGACATTACATCAGCCACCATCGACTGGTCGAGGGCGCAATTCGCACTCACGGCCATCTACCATTGGCTGTTCGTGCCGCTCACCCTGGGACTGGCAGTAATCATGGGCATCGCCGAAACATGCTACTACCGCACCAACAAGCCGTTCTGGAAGCACGTAACCCGTTTCTGGCAAAAACTCTTTGGCGTCAACTTCGCCATGGGCGTTGCCACAGGCATCATCCTGGAGTTTGAATTCGGCACCAACTGGAGCAACTACTCCTGGTTCGTGGGAGACGTATTCGGCGCTCCCCTAGCCATCGAAGGCATCCTGGCATTCTTCATGGAGAGCACCTTCGTAGCCGTGATGTTCTTCGGCTGGGATAAGGTGAGCCGGGGCTTCCACCTTGCCTCCACCTGGCTCACGGGACTTGGCGCCACCATTTCTGCCTGGTGGATTCTCGTAGCCAACGCCTGGATGCAATATCCTGTAGGACAGGAATTTAATCCCGACACCATGCGCTTCGAGATGACTTCGTTTATGGATGTGGCACTCTCGCCATTCGCCATCAACAAGTTCACCCATACCGTTACTTCCTCCTGGATCATCGGCGCCACCTTCGTGGTAGCCGTAAGTTGCTGGTATCTACTGAAAAAGAGAGAAACCCAACTGGCGAAGGCGAGCATCAAGATGGGTGCCGGAGTAGGACTCATCGCTACCCTGCTGGCTGCGATGACCGGCGACAATTCCGCCTATCGGGTGGCACAAGTGCAGCCGATGAAACTGGCTGCGATGGAAGCATTATATAATGGTGGAAACGGCGAAAGCCTCACGGCGATAGCAGCCGTTCACCCCTTCCAGCAGCCCGATTACGAAAACGAACAGGAGCCAGCCATGCGCATCGCCATCCCTAACATGCTCTCGTTCTTAGCCACCCGCACAGCCGATGGCTACGTGCCAGGCGTAAACGATATTATCAAGGGTTACACTAAAGAGGATGGCACCCGGGAACCATCCGTGCAGGAAAAGATAGCCCGGGGCAAGAAGGCGATTGTTGCCCTGAAAACCTATCGCGAAACCCAGGCGAAAGACCAGCTCCCTATCTTAAAGGAGAACATGAAATACTTCGGATATGGTTACATCAAGGACGCCAAGGAACTGGTGCCGAGCATCCCGATCTGCTTCTACGCCTTCCGCCTGATGGTGGGAGTAGGCTGCCTGCTCATCCTCTTCTTCGCCCTCAGCCTATTCCTGGTCTATAAGAAGGAAATCGCCCAATACCGATGGGTCCTCATTTCCGCCATCATCATGATTCCGCTGGCTTACATCGCCTCAGAATCGGGCTGGATAGTAGCAGAAATCGGTCGCCAGCCTTGGACCATCCAAGACCTGCTGCCAGTAAGTGCCGCCATCTCTGACATCGAGGCAGGCAGCGTGGCCACCACCTTCTTCATCTTCCTGGCACTCTTCACCACCATGCTTGCCGTAGAAATCAGCATTCTGGTGAAGCAGATTAAGAAAGGACCGGAATATGAATAAAAACTTAAGATGATAAACTTAAGATTATGAATTAACTTTATGACATTAGCATTATGACATACGAATTTTTGCAATCATACTGGTGGTTCCTCGTATCATTATTAGGAGCCCTGCTGGTGTTTCTCATGTTTGTACAGGGAGCCAACACCTTGATATTCTGTTTGGGAAAAACGGAAGAAGAGCGTCGCCTCATCATCAACTCTACGGGACGAAAATGGGAGTTCACCTTCACCACGCTCGTCACCTTCGGCGGAGCCTTCTTCGCCTCGTTCCCGCTGTTCTACAGCACCAGTTTCGGCGGAGCCTACTGGCTGTGGATGATCATCCTGTTCTCGTTTGTGATTCAAGCCGTGAGCTATGAATTCCAGAACAAGATAGGTAATTTTCTTGGACCGAAGACCTTTCAGATTTGCCTCATTATCAACGGCATCGTGGGTCCGCTGCTCCTTGGCGGAGCCGTAGCCACCTTCTTTAACGGCAGCAATTTCCTGATAGACAAGGGCAATATTACCAACAGTCTGCAACCCGTCATCAGCCGCTGGGCAAACGCCAGTCATGGTCTTGATGCCCTGCTCGACCCATGGAACGTGGTGCTGGGACTTGCCGTACTGATGCTAGCCCGCATCCTGGGCATGCTCTACATCAAGAACAACATCGATCACCAGCAGATTCAGGAGCGCTGCACCCGCCAGTTGCCATGGAATGCCCTGCTCTTCCTATTGTTCTTCCTGCCATTCCTCATCAGATTGATGATAAAAGATGGATTCAGCACTTCTTCTTCCGGCATTACGATTGAGAGTATGAAGTATCTTCACAATCTTCTGGAGATACCAATCTTGATTGTAATATTATTAATAGGAATAGTGCTCGTTCTCTTCGGCATTTTCAAGTCATCGAGGAGCGTGCAGTATAGAAAGGGAATCTGGTTTACGGGCATCGGAACCGTGCTCACCGTGCTGGTTCTGCTGCTGATAGCCGGCTGGAACAATACCGCCTACTATCCGTCGAACATCGACATTCAGAGTTCGCTCACTCTCGCCAACAGTTGCAGCAGCGAGTTCACGCTCCGCACCATGGCGATAGTCTCCCTCCTCATCCCGTTCGTGCTCGCCTACATCGTCTTTGCCTGGCGCGCCATCGACCGCAAGCGCATTACGCAGGAAGAGATAGAGCAGGGAGAAGCGTATTAAAAAAGGCAGGGAAAGCCTATTGAAAAGGCAGGGAAAGCCTATTAAATATGCTCCACACGCCCTGAAAGGGCAGAAGCTCCTAGCCCAGGGCAACACCCTGGGTAAACATGCAAGCAACAACGTCGCCCTGTAAGGGCAAAAGCTTTATCATCGCCGCATTTTAAAGCTTTTGCCCTTACAGGGCGTATTGCTGAAATCTTGCTAAAACCCAGGGTGTTGCCCTGGGCTAGGAGCTTCTGCCCTTTCAGGGCGTGTGGAGAAGACGTCCCATCAAACAAAAATCTGTAACCAATCTTTTGTCTTTCTAAATAAAAGCAGTATCTTTGCAGACATGAAACAGGAAATCATAGATAAAATCAATCGATTGGCAAGCCAGGATGAGCCTTTTCTCTTTGTTATCAACTACCAAGCAGACGAGGCCTTCATCCGCAAGCTATCAGATATAAATCCCGAAGAATGCCTCTTCGATATCGAAGGAAAAGGGAACTTCTCTCATGCCAGGAAAGAGACTTTGAAGGAAGAGACTTCGGAGACTACCTGGCAGATAGAGCCCCCACTTTACGAGGATTACGAGCGAAGCTTCAACATCGTGAAGAACAACATCATGGCGGGCAACAGCTATCTCACGAATCTCACCTGCAAGGTTCCCGTAAGCTGCAATCTTTCATTAGAAGAAATTTTCCATCGTGCAAAAGGGAAGTATAAACTGCTGCTCAGAAGAAAGAGAAATCAAGCAGAAGATAAAGCTCATCTGAAAGAAGAGAACATAGAAGAGATTTCAAATCCCTTCGTCTGCTTTTCGCCCGAAACCTTCGTCAAAATCAAGGGCGGAAGAATCTACTCCTATCCCATGAAGGGAACCCTGGATGCATCCCTCCCCAATGCCGAAAAGCTGCTGATGGAAGACCGGAAAGAGGCGGCAGAACACGCCACCATCGTAGATCTGATAAGAAACGACCTGAGCCGGGTGGCAGAAGATGTAAGGGTAGATAAATACCGTTACGTCGACGTGCTGCACACCAACAAGGGCGACATCCTGCAAACCAGTTCAGAAATCAGCGGTCGCCTGCCCGAAGATTACCCGCACCATCTGGGCGAAATCCTCGATGCCCAGCTCCCAGCCGGTTCCATCACGGGTGCCCCGAAAGATAAAACCATGCAGATTATCCAAGAGGCAGAAGGCTACGACCGTGGCTTCTACACGGGCATCATGGGAATCTACGACCAGGGCGAACTCAACTCTGCCGTCATGATAAGATTCATAGAAGAAGAAACTTCGCCGGTTGATTTTGAAGCCGACGGAGAAAAGAATTTCAAGGCAAACGAAGGAAAGAAGCCGAAGGAAAGCCGAAAATTGTATTTCAAGGCAGGCGGCGGCATCACTTCGAAGAGCGATTGCCGGAGGGAATACGAGGAAGTGATTCAGAAAATCTATCTTCCGTTTTAAATCCACCTTTCATTTTAGAAAAAATAAAAGAGATTATGAAACAGCAATTTGTAGAAACAATAAAGATCAAGAACGGCAAGGCTCTGGCCCTGCCCTATCATCAGGCAAGAATGGAGAAAACCATCCGCAGGTTCTTTCCAACCCTCGCATCTGAAGAAATAAAACTCTCATCCCTCATTTCCCCCAAAGAGGAAATGAACCTTTACAAGGCACGAGTGGTTTATGGCATCCAGGGCGTGGAAGCCATCGAGTACGCCCCCTACAAGATGAAGGAGATTCTTTCCCTCAAGGTGGTAGAGGATAATAATATCAACTACACCTATAAGAGCACAGACCGAAGTGCGCTCAACGCCCTGGTAGTCCAGAAGGACGATTGCGATGAAATCATCATTGTAAAGAACGGGCTCATTACCGATACCTCCTTCACCAATCTCGCCCTTTTTGATGGCAACAGATGGCTCACCCCCAAGCATCCCCTGCTCCAGGGAACCAAGCGTGCCCAGCTCCTGGAAGCCGGCATCATCCAGGAAACCGACCTCACACTAGAAGACCTCAGAAAGGCGGAAAAAGTGAGTCTCTTCAACGCCATGATAGATTTCGGAGAGCGGGAAGTAACCGAGATTTTCCTACCGGATTCAGCCGATTAAGTTGATAAAACTCACCATTAAAAAGTCCCACAGATTCCACAGATTTACACAGAATCATTCTTGCCATAATCGGGAGAAGGATTCCCCCCAAATATCCAAACAAAAAATCTGTGTTAATCTGTGAAATCTGTGGGACAAAGAAAAATCCTATAGCTCAATCACTTCCAAATCATCCGGAACGAAGATTCTACCCTTGAAGTTCTCGGCAGCTTCACGGGTATAATTTTCTTTACGATTAGCGAGCGTTTTCTCCTCCGTATGATACAGGATAAGATTTTTCACGCCCAGTTCCTCCGCCAGTTTTCCGGCATCAAGCGCCGTACTGTGGCATTTCTCATAAGGCTTGAACGTATCGCGGTCGGCATAGAGACAGAACGCCTCGCACATCATCCAGTCAGCCCCCACTATGTAGCGTCGGTTCAGCTCGTTATAAGGTTCATCGCCCAGGCACGCCAAGACCAAAGGCTTACCCGATTCATCAGAAGAAGAAGGCAACTCAGCCCGGAATCCAAACTGCTTCTCCTTAGTAGACTGAATATCAAAGCATTCCAGCTTCATATCCCCCACTTCGAAGCAATCTCCATCTTCCAGCTGATGGAACACCACCCTTTCAGCCACCTTAGCAAGTTGCTTCTTGGCAAGAATCATGTCGATGATGGTCTTGATCACCTTCATCACCTTATCGTTTCCATACACATGGAGCAATCCCTCGTAACCCTTACATTGTGCCACCATTCGGATTACCCAGATCACACCCAACACATGGTCGGTATGCGCATGGGTAACGAAGAGGTGATGAATGTCAGAAATCTGAACATTCACCTTCTTCAGCTGCGCCAATATTCCGTTTCCTCCGCCCGCATCCACCAGCATCAGGGTACTGGGAGTTTGGAGCACAAAACAGGTATTATAAATCTGGGAAACCGTAGCATTTCCCGTTCCGAGCATCGTAATTTGAGTCGTTATCTTATCCATTATCTTATTCGTTATCTATTTGATTCACGCCCGCAAAACTACTCATTTTTTGATAAACCACCAAGAAAAAGCCCCAAAAACTTTGCTTATTCCAAATAATAATCTTAACTTTGCGGCATAAAGGTAGGTCCATGCTTGCCGGGCACTCTGCAAAGGCATAAGAAAAGGTTATTTATCAAATACACAGCAAAGATAGGAAATCATTCAGCGGCGAGGGTAAAAACTGATAAAATGGAGTTGAGGCTTTCTAGAAGAAATGGGGACTTCGGGGAGGCAGGAAACAGGCTCATCCCTACCCTCATTTCCTCTTCAAAACAGTCTCAAATCTCAGTCTCAGTTAGGAAAAATGTCACAATCCAACTTCAAACCCGCTTCTTAAGTCTTTATAACTTACTGATTATTAATTAGTTATATATAATATATATCTGTCTCTTATACACATCTGACGCTGCCGACGACTCCTTACGTGTAG
>ENA-OXQY01000015-OXQY01000015.1-human-gut-metagenome-genome-assembly--contig:-NODE-15-length-87778-cov-53.369914_pt1 | contig 87778 bp, 56 predicted proteins | sample MGYA00249588_ERZ652575 | MGnify/ENA primary metagenome ERZ652575 (study PRJEB26925, sample SAMN05826562) | human gut metagenome | biome: ENVO:2100002; feature: ENVO:00000062; material: ENVO:00002003...
TTTGAGTATTAATGACTTATTTAATAATTGTCTCGTTTTAACGGGACACTAGTGATATTTTGCATCAAAAGATACTTTTGCCTTACCTGACTTTCCAGACTTTGTGGTAACAACTACCACACCGTTAGCCGCACGAGATCCATAAAGGGCAGCAGCAGCAGCATCCTTCAGGATAGTAACAGACTCGATATCATTAGGATTAATAGTAGCTAAGATATTGCTAGAAGCCTCATTATCATAAGCTACCTGAGAATATTCTTCATTTGATGTAGGAATCCCATCAACAACAATAAGCGGCTGGTTGCTAGAAGATAAAGAACCGGAACCACGAACACGAAAAGAAGTACCAGAACCAGGCTGTCCTGACTGAGAAACCACCTGGACACCTGCCACTTGACCTGCAAGTCCCTTATCCAATGAAGCTGAAGGAGTCTTCAACTTATCTGCAGATACCTCTGTAGCCGAGCCAGTAAAGGCAGCCTTCTTAACAGTACCATAAGCAACGACCATCACCTCCTTGAGCGAACGAGTATCATCGTTCAAAGTGATTTTCATATTCTTACTGACAGTTACAGTCTTTGGCATCATTCCAAGATAAGAAACTGTAATTTTCTTCCTTTCTGAAGGCAAGGATATTACAAACTTACCATCAACATCAGTAACAGTACCTGTTTTAGTACCATCGACTTTTACAGAAGCGCCCACTACCGGTTCGCCATCTTCCCCATATACAATACCAGATACATTAACATTCTGAGCAACCATCGCTGCAGAATACAACATAAGCGACGTTGCTAGGAAAACAATCTTTTTTACCATAAAGAATTTCTCTCTCTTAAAAATTAAACAACTTACAAATATCGGGTGCAAAGATACATACTTTTTGCTAATTAAACAAATTTTTAGTAAACAATTTGATATAAAATACCAACTTTATGGTACTTTATGTATATTTTTCGCATATTTTATTACTTTTCGTAAGTATTTTTGGCATTTATTCCCCCAAAAAGTAAATAACGAGAAGAAACTGGGTACAAAAGGGAAGTTTTAAAAACAGAAAGGCAAACACGCCATTCGCTACAACAAATGACACGTTTGCCTTTATTATTTTATTAAAATGAAACTCGCCTATCAAAAAGGCTTCATCAGGATTACACCTTATTATATATAGGAAGTTATGAAAAAAAGTCAATAACGCCGGGAATTTAAATCACGCCAAAATGGAGGAGCGCATTCTTAACACCATCTTCATCCACATGAGTCGTAATGTAATCGGCTACCTGCTTGAGATTATCTCCCGCATTACCCATCGCAACACCGGTGCCTGCCTCCCGGACGATGGAAATATCATTGCCGCCATCGCCGAAAGCCATGGTTTCATCTATGTTCAAACCCAGATAATCAGCCATTGCATGCAAGCCCTTGCCCTTATCCGCATCGGCTGCCGTAATATCCGTAAAGGCAGGATGCCATCTGCCCGAGGTGCAGTTGCGGAGCGTAGGCATCAGGAGCGCCTCCTGCTCTACCGAACAGAAAGGAGTAACCTGCAGAACCTGCTCATCTCCCAGTTCATTCACATCGGTCAGGAAGATTTCACAATCCACTCCCAGTCCCTTGGCAAAGATTTCATAAACCTCGTCAGTATAATGATGGATAGCGAGATGATGCTCTCCTACGACGATTGCCGGATAATCATCACGGTCGGCAGCCTCGATAATCTTCTTTACATCTTCAGGGAGGATGGCGTGCTGGCTCACCACCTGATTGCCTACAAAACAGCGGGCTCCATTGGTGGTGATGTAACCGTCGATGAGATGTTCTATCTGACCGAGGTTGTTGATGATGAGTTGCGGACGACCGGTAGAAATATACACCTCTACCCCATTCTTCTTAGCCTGCTCCAAGGCATCTACCGTGCTCTGCGGAATCTTGTGGGTCTTGAAACTCACCAGGGTGCCGTCAATATCGAAAAACAATGCTTTTATCTTCTTATCCATACCAATATCTTCCATACCTTATTATATATATAATGCAAAATCGGCTCTGTAAGTACAGAAAAACCGATGCAAAATTACGAAAAAACAGATAAATGACAAAAAATATAAAGATTTATTAGATTTTACTTGCATCGAAAAGAGAAAAAACGTATATTTGCCACATCTTTATGCCCGAGGAAACTCCGAGATAACGCATAGAGCAACTAGTAAATAAGAACGGTTATGAGTAAGAAGCCCTATCGGTTACTGGCATCCCTGTTGCTGATGCTCGTAGCGACGCTTACTTCATGCGAGAAGTTTTCGATTGACGAAACAACCGGAAAATCACATGATGCAAACGCCAATGTAACGATTCATGTGCAGAAAGTAGAAAACACCAATCTGTTGACGACCAAAGCAGCCGACAAACAGATGGCTCTGAGCGATGTGTGCACCAGACTGACACTTGCCATCTTTGACGGAGAGGAGAAACTGGAGACGGTGAACCAGCTTTCAACAGACAATGGCTTCGGAACAGCCTATGTAAGTCTGGACGAAGGAGAATACCGACTGGTGGTGATTGCCCATAACGGAAAGGGAAACTGCTCTGTCAGCGCACCCGAGAAGGTGAAGTTTGCAAGCAACAAACTTACCGACACCTTTTATTATTACGGCAGGTTGAGCGTAAACGAAGAGGGTGCCACCACAGACATCAACCTGAAGCGAGCAGTTGGCGCCTTCAAGTTACATATTACCGACGAAACTATTCCCGAAGAAATCAGGAGCATCAAGTTCTATTATACTGGCGGCAGCAGCACCCTGGATGCAACCACCGGATTCGGCTGCGTGAACAGCCGTCAGACCGAGAATTTCAGTATGAAAGATGGCGGCAGAGACTTTACCGTCTACACCTTCCCACATGAAGAAGAGAAGAACATCAAGATGAGTATCAGCTTTCTGGATGCCGATGCAAAGGTGGTAAAGAGTTTTGAAAAAGCCGATTTGAAAATCCATCAGAACAAGGCAGCCTATACCGAGATTTCCATTGCTGACGGATTCGGTGGCGGAGACGACAGTACGGGTGGCGGAATAGGCATTACCGTAGACCCTACCTGGGGCGAGACAGAACGGGTGAATTTCTAAGAAACAGACGATTAAGGGATTACGGAAAACCAGAAGGTATGTTCTATTTTTCCACAATGCAATATATTTTTTGATTCTTAAAGATTTGATAAACAAAATTTCTTTGTCATTTAAGAATAATTCCATAATTTTGCATCCAATATTATATAATATTATAAACAAAGGATGAAAAAATATATAACTCTTATCATGCTGATGGGAGCATTGATTCCTGCCGGGGCTCAGGCACAAACGCTGAGCCTTGACAGTTGCCGTGCCATGGCGCTGCGCAACAACAAGCAGCTCAATGCCTCGAAGCTCAAGAAAGACGTGGCGTACAACATGAAGAAATCGGCACGTACCAAATATCTTCCTAAAGTAGATGCTTTAGGCGGTTACGAATGGTTCAGCAGGGAGATTTCGCTGCTGAACGACGGTCAGAAATCAACATTCAGCAATATCGGCTCTACCATTACCGGAGGAATATCGGGAGGAGCCAGCAATCTGATGAGCCAACTTGTAAGTCAGGGAATGATTACCCCGGAGATAGCGCAGCAGATAGGCGGACTGATGAATGAGAAACTGGGACCCCTGCAGCAGCAAGGCAATGCGCTGGGAGAGAAACTGGTAGATGCTTTCCGCACCGACACCCGCAATATCTGGGCTGGAAGCGTGATGGTTCGCCAACCTATCTATATGGGTGGAGCCATCATTGCAGCCAACAAGATTGCCGACATCGGAGAGCAGATTGCAGAGAATGATCTCGACCAGCAGACCCAGAGCACGCTCTACAGCATAGACCAGGCTTACTGGCTCGCCGTTTCGCTGAAGCAGAAGCAGAAACTCGCCATCAGTTACCGCGACCTCGTAAAGAAACTGAACGAGGATGTTCATAAGATGATTCAGCAGGGAGTAGCCACCAAGGCTGACGGACTGAAGGTAGACGTGAAAGTGAACGAGGCTGAAATGCAGATTACTCAGGCTGAAGACGGACTCGCTCTGTCGAAGATGCTGCTCTGCCAGCTCTGCGGCATTCCGATGAACCAGGAAATCACACTTGCCGATGAAGATAAGGAAACCCTGGCTTTGTCAGGAACTCCTGTTGACACCGAGCAGCAGAAAGTGGCAGCACAGGATTCAGCGATGAACACCCGTCCGGAACTCCGCATGCTGCAGAATGCGCTCGACATCTCCAAAGAAGCTACCAATATGGTTCGCGCCATCAATCTGCCTCACGTCATGCTGACAGGCGGCTACATGATTTCGAACCCGAACGTATTCAATGGTTTCCAGAAGAAGTTTACCGGTGTCTGGAACGTAGGCGTGATGGTTCATGTTCCGGTATGGAACTGGTTCGACGGCGCCTACAAGGTGAGAGCCGCCAAGGCTGCCAGCAATATCGCCCAGATGAACCTGGATGATACAAGAGAGAAGATTCATCTGCAGATTACCCAAAGCCAGTTTAAGGTAAAGGAAGCCCAGAAGAAACTCAACATGGCAATGAAGAACATCGCCAGTGCAGATGAGAACCTGAGATGCGCTAACCTCGGTTTCAAGGAAGGCGTGATGGAGGTTACCGACGTGATGGCTGCACAGACTGCCTGGCAGAAAGCACAGAGCCAGAAGATTGATGCAGAAATCGACGTGAAGCTGACTCAGGTTGGGCTGAACAAGGCGCTCGGTATCCTGCAGTAATAATAATAACAAATCTAAATTCAGATTAAACAAAATGTCTAAGAAATCACAGCATAACAACATATTGCTCGCTGTAATCGGTTTTACAGCAGTAGTCATTCTCGTAGGCGTCATCGGTTTCTTCACTTTGGAACAGAAGGATGACACCATTCAGGGCGAGGTAGAAGTATCAGAATACAGAGTATCCTGCAAACTGCCGGGACGCGTGGTAGAACTCCGCGTTCAGGAAGGCGATTACGTTCATGTGGGCGATACGCTCGCCATCCTCGAAGTGCCGGAAATGAAATCGCAGGAACAGATGCTCCAGGCTACCAACGCTGCAGCCGAGGCTATGAAGGACCTGACGGATGCAGGTGCACGCAAGGAGCAGATTCAGGGCGCTTTCCAACTGGTTCAGCAGGCTGAAGCTGCCGCAACCATCGCCAAAAAGACCTACAACCGCATGCAGAACCTCTTCAACGAGGGCGTAATCAGCGGTCAGAAGCGCGATGAGGCTTACGCAGCCTACAAGGCTACAGAGGCTCAGGTGGCTGCTGCCAGAAGTCAGTACGATATGGCGAAGAATGGAGCCCGCGAGCAGGAGAAGCGTATGGCTGCCAACAACACCCAGGCTTCGAAGAGCGCTGTGGATGTAGTGAAGAATCTTCTGAAAGAGACCGTTCAGATTGCCCAGTGCGAGGGCGAGGTAAGCAATGTCTATCCTAAAGTAGGCGAGCTGGTAGGTCTCGGTTCTCCTATCATGAGCATCTCTATCATGAGCGATATGTGGGGAACCTTCAATGTTCGCGAAGACCATCTCAAGGGTCTGAACAAGGGCGATGAGTTCACCGCTTACGTTCCTGCCTTCAACAAGGACATCAAGATGAAGGTTTACTACCTGAAAGACCAGGGCTCTTACGCTACCTGGAAGGCAACCAAGGATAATGGCGACTACGACCGCAAGACATTCGAGGTGAAGGCCCGTCCTGTCACAAAGATTGAGGGATTGCGCCCGGGAATGTCTTTGGTAATTAAGAATTGATAATTAAGAATTAATAATCAGGAACTGATGGTTATCATCAAATTCTGAGTTTAAAGTTCTATGTTTAAGAAATTATATCATATAGCCCTCAGAGAATGCGGCATCATGTGGAAGAATCCCATTTATCTCTTCTGCATGGTCATCTTCCCCATCGTGGTGGTGATTTTCTTCACCACGCTGATGAAGGGAGGAGTGCCTACCGACATGCCTGTGGGCATAGTAGATCAGGACAACTCCGCCACATCGCGCCAGCTGGTGCATAAGCTCGATGCCTTCCAGACCACCAAGGTTGTGGCCCATTACGAGAACATGGCAGAGGCAAGACATGCTATCCAGAAGAACGAAATCTACGCCTTTCTGCTGATTCCTGACGGAACGGAGGCAGGCCTGATCGCCCAGAAGCAGCCTAAGATTTCATTCTATTACAGCAGCGTATCGCTGGCAGCCGGCTCCCTGCTCTTCCGCGATCTGAAAACCATCTCTACCCTGGGAGGTGCGGCGGCAGGAATGGCGAAACTTTCGGCGCTGGGAAAGACGAACGATGAAATCATGACCTTCCTGCAGCCTATCGCCGTAGACCTGCACATGATAGGTAACCCATACGCCAACTACAACTATTATCTTTCGAGCGTAATGGTGCCGGGACTCATCATGCTGTTCGTCTTCCTGATTACACCTTATTCTATAGGTACGGAACTGAAGTTCAACCGGGCAAGAGACTGGATGCGGATGGCAGGCAACAATCCTTATCTCGCCATTGCGGGTAAGATGCTGCCACAGACGCTCATCTTCCTGAGTATCTTCCTGCTGTTCGAATTCTACATCTATTATGTATTACAGTTTCCACATCCGGGCGGCGCGCTGCCTATCATCCTGTTAGGAATTCTGAGCGTACTCTCCTGCCAGTGTTTCGGCATCTTTGCCTTCGGACTGATGCCTTCATTGCGCATGTCGATGAGTATCTGTTCGTTGTGGGGCGTGGTGAGTTTCTCCATCTGCGGAGCCACCTATCCGCTCTTCTCGATGGATTCTCCGATCCAGTCTATCGGCCAGCTTTTCCCGATGCGTCACTATTATATGATTTACCAGATAAACATCTTCAATGGTTTCCCTATGGGCGATGCTGTGCTCCACTGGGGCGCAATGGTGCTGTTCTGTGCCCTGCCGATGCTCACTGTCTGGAACATCAAGAAGGCAATGCTGGTATATAAATACTTACCGTAATGAAGAAAAGTAGTTTATTATATAAGATTATCAATGGCATCTGGGATATGTGCTACATCTGGAAGACGGAAATGCGCAATGTTTTCCGCGATGAGGGTGTGCTCATCTTCTGCATTCTGGTGCCGCTGGGTTATCCGCTGCTCTACTCGTGGATTTACAACAACGAGGTGGTGAGAGAAGTGGATACGGCGATTGTGGACCTGAGCCACAGTCACAGTTCTCGCGAGTTTATCCGCGATTATGATGCTTCACCAGACGCCAAGGCTACCTATTACTGCAACAGTCTGGACGAGGCGAAGGAACTGGTGCGCAGACAGGCGGTTCACGGAATCCTTTACTTCCCTGCCGACTTCGATACGAAGCTGAACCGGGGCGAACAGGCGCATGTGGGAGTTTACTGCGATATGAGTCTGATGCTGACCTATAAGGCGATCTATCAGACCTCGCAGGCCGTAGCCAGCCACATCAACTCGGGCATTCAGATAACACAGGCTGGAGGATTTACGGATAGAGACGACGAGATTACCACCGAGCCGCTCGCCTTTGATGAGGTTCCGATATTCAACACGACAGGAGGTTACGGAAATGCCATTCTGCCAGCTGTGCTGGTTCTTATCCTGCAGCAGACGATGCTGCTGGGCATAGGAATGTCAGCGGGAACATCAAGAGAACTCAACAGAAACCGCGAACTCATACCGGTAAGCGAGCATTATGGCGGTATTTTCCGCATTGTTTTCGGCAAGGCATTGGTTTATTTCATGGTTTATGCCGTGATGGGAATGTATCTTACACTGGTAGTTCCCAAGCTGTTCAGTTTTGTAAGTATGGTAACGTGGACCACCATTCTCGGTTTCCTCCTTCCTTACATTCTTTCATGTGTTTTCTTCGGTCTGATGCTGTCGTGTCTGGTAAGATATCGTGAAAATGTGATGCTTCTGGTGGTATTTACCTCCGTTCCGTTGCTTTTTATGACGGGAGTTTCATGGCCATTGAGCAATATTCCGGGCTTTTGGCAAGGATTTTCGTGGGTTTTCCCATCCACTTTCGGCATCCGCGGGTTCCTCAGAATCAGCAGTATGGGTGCTTCGCTTTCAGATATTCTGCCGGAATTCAGAGCACTCTGGATACAAACAGGTGTCTATTTCCTCGCTACCTGCCTGGTTTTCAGGCAGCAACTGAGATCGGCAAGACTCAAGGCAAACCTTACTGCCGAAGTAGCAGAAGAAGAGGATGAGGCGGAAGAAATCGTGGAGAATGGATAATGGATAATGTACAATGAAATGTACAATGAATAATTTCGGGGGTGACCATGCAAAAAACAGCTGTTAACTGTTAACCTGTTAACTCCTCTGATAAAATAAAGCAAGCCCCATACGCCCTGAAAGGGCAGAAGCTCCTAGCCCAGGGCAACGCCCTGGGGATTATTGGCAAATACAAAAGCGCCCTGTAAGGGCAAAAGCTTCTCATATTTAAAGCTTTTGCCCTTACAGGGCGACTTTGTTGATTACGTGTTTACCCAGGGCGCTGCCCTGGGCTAGGAGCTTCTGCCCTTTCAGGGCGTATTGCCGCAACACTCTGTCTTTCAGGGCGTATGGGGATAATTAATGTGTACTTACAATCTTGGTTGGAGCCTTCTCGGCATTTCTGCGGTTCACCACCGTTACTACGCTTTGAGCAAGGCTGAGGAAAGCCTGACCAGTAATGGAATCAACCTTGGTAGCAGCAGGCGCACCATCATCACCACCCTCGCAGATGCTCTGAACGATAGGAATCTGGGCAAGCAGAGGCACATTCATTTCCTTGGCGAGGTTCTTGCAACCCTCCTTACCAAAGATATAATACTTGTTCTCCGGCAACTCGGCAGGCGTAAAGTAAGCCATATTTTCGATAAGACCGAGGATAGGCACATTCACCTTATCATTCTGATACATGTCAATACCCTTTCTCGCATCGGCAAGCGCCACCTGCTGAGGCGTACTTACGATAACTGCACCCGTAATGGAAAGCGTCTGGAGCAGCGTAAGATGAATATCGCTTGTGCCAGGAGGCGTATCGAGGATAAAGTAATCCAACTCACCCCAGTCAGCATCAGCAATCAGCTGCTTGAGGGCAGAACAAGCCATTCCGCCGCGCCACAAAGTAGCCGTAGTAGGACTTACGAAGAAACCGATACTCAGGAGCTTCACACCATATTTCTCGACAGGTTCGATGAGGTCTCTGCCGTCCTTGTGAACAGAATAAGGACGCTCCTCCTCCACACCGAACATCTTAGGCATGGAAGGACCGAAGATATCCGTATCGAGCAAGCCCACCTTGTAGCCCAACTTAGCCAGGGCGATGGCGAGATTGGCAGAAACGGTGCTCTTGCCTACTCCACCCTTACCAGAGCTCACAGCGATGACGTTCTTCACCTGTGGCAGCATCTTTCCCACCTCAGGACGAGGAGCCGACTTGAACTCAGTAACGATTTCCACCTCTACATCTTTCGAAATATGATAATGGATGGCAGCCTCAGCCGCCTTTACCGTACTCTTGAGGAAAGGATCCGTATCACGAGGAAAGAGAAGAACCACCTTCACCTTCATACCATTGATGCTAGGCGTATCTGCCAGCATCTCGCTCTCTATGAGGTTCTTCTTGGTGCCTGGATAAATCACCGTAGCAAGCGCCTCTTCAATCAATTTTGGATATAATGTCATCATTTCTTTTTATTTATTTGGTGCAAAAGTAACAATAAATAATGTAATAAGCAAATAAAAACTAAATAATTTCAGATATTAAACACTTTTATGTATCTTTGCAAATTGCAGAAATGTGTAGTTTCAGCAAAAGCGAATCTACAACCGAACAGACAAAAACGGAAGAAAAATGAAATATAAAAAGATTATATTAGGCGTTGCCTTGGCTCTGGCCTGCTTCTCTAGCCTGAATGCCAACGCGCTGACCGAAACCAAAGTGAAGAAGACGGAAACTCAGACCGCAGCACCCAACGTTTATTGGACCGACGGCTACGGAAGAGTATCTTATACCACCAACTCTATCATTTCGCCTGTAGTGAAGATTGCCCTCAAGGAGTTTGCGGGCGATATGAAAGCCGTAACCGGATTCGATGCGAAAGAAAAATCAGGTGCTCCGATACAGATTTACCAGCTCGACCAGCTCACCAACAAGGAGTTTTCGGCAGTAGAAAAACTCGGTGCGCCGCTGCATCTTATTATCACCGCAAAGGATGCTTTCTACATCGGTACGAGGAAAGGGAAACTCATCGTTATCGGAAGCAACGCCCGCGGAACGGCTTACGCCATCATGAAACTCTCTGAGCTGGCTGGCGTTTCGCCTCTGGCGGCATGGAACGACCTGCAGCCTGCTCAGCGCAAGAGCCTCTATACACCCGTAGACCAGCAGTGGATAGAGGTTCCGAGAATAGAATTCAGAGGACTTGCACTGAACAACAGCCAGTGGATGAAACCGCAGAACTACAGCCGCATCGCCCGTCTGATGCTGCGCCTGAGAGCCAATACGCTGTGGCAGGTAGACGGCAGGCACGAGGCTGCTTACAACAAGGCTGTGGTAGACAGTTTCGACATCTGCGTGGCGGAAAACTACAAGGTGACGGAGTTCGTGGGCAAGAAGCACAAGAAGAAACACCGTAAAACCATCGAGAATGTGAAGCTAGTATGCTCGGATGCACAGATGGAAATGAGCAATCTCTCGCCGGGCCTGCTGCTCGAAATGCTCAACAGCAAGGATTATCTGGAGAGCAAGAATGCCCAGCACGGCAAATCGCACCGCTCTGCCGCTCACAACGACGAAGACTGTGCCTGGATAGCCAACATTACCAATCCGAAGCAGTCAACCTTCCAGCTAGCCATGATGATGAATCTGGCGTGGAATAAAAACGCCCTGAAAGCAGGTTGCAAGACGTATATCCAGAACACTCTCAACGCATTCTTTGGCGCCATTACGGGCAAGAAAATCATGCCTCTGATGGAAGAATATTACCGCCTTACCAGCATCCGCCATTCCGCTTATATGGCGATGCCTTACGGCGATACTGAGTTCCATTCAGGCGAATTCGGCAACGAACTGGAGCGTTTCCTCTACCGCTACGACCTGTTGAAGGCGAAGACTGAATCCATCGAACGCATGCTGCCTCAGAACCAGAAAGACGGTTTCTTCGAGGTAGTGAAATATCCGATATTCCTGGCTGCCTTCGTAGCCGAAAAGGAGCTGGAGGCACAGGAAGCAAGACACATCGCCCGTCCGGGACTGTTTAATAAAGACGATGAGGCGAAGGCTGCAGCGGCTGTGAGCATCGATGCTTACAACAAACTGAAGCAGCTCAATGCCTACTACAGTCGCATCAGAAACGGCAAATGGAAGAATTTCATACTTACCAACGGTGCAGAAATGCAGGCTCCGCAGATTCCGGGCACACTGCCTGCTGCCGACCTCAAGCGACTGAAAGCTGATGCCTTCGACCGCAGCAACGATCTCAAGCCGCTCTCTGTAGTTACCGGCGACATCATTGCCAAGAATGCCTACGAATGGAGCAAGGCTACCGAATCGCCGCTTGCCCAGGCTGCCGTAAAAGGAGCCGAGAAGATTACCGTCCGTCCGCTGTTAGGTCACAGCAGCAAGGCTGTGAAATTGCCGAAGGGAGCCAGTCTGAGCTATGATTTCTACTGCGACAAGAGCGGTGATGCGCGTTTCACCATCGCCGTTATTCCTTGCTTCCTCAACGCTGTAAAGAATATGAGGGTGAGTGTGAGCATAGACCGTGGCGAACCGGTAATCTGCCAGTTGAAGGAGGTTTACAACTCAAAGGACTGGAAGTTTGACCTGTGGCGCGGACAGACGCTGAAGAGCTTCTACGTTACGCTGCCTGGCGGCAGCCACAACGTAACCATCAAGGCTTTAGACGATAATGTGATGATTGACCAGTGGGTTCTGGATTACGATGTAGACAGAGAATATTACGTATTCCCAGTTGCAAAATAAGAGGCTTTTCTGCAATTTTTCAGGCTTAAATGAAGACCGAGCTGAGGCATAAATGAAGACTGGGCTGAGGCATAAATGATGACGTGGCAGAGGCTTAAATGAGGGCTGTCATGAGGTTTTTACGTAGCTTTTCATGAGGCTTTTATGATGCTGAAATGTGTTAAAAATCCTAACTCATAGCTTCTTCCCCTGCAACTCTATGACTTATGCCCCGCAAAGCATAGAAACGGGAAAAAAGAGCGAGGGGTTAACAGGTTAACAGTTAACACCCCAAAAATGCATGGTACCCCCCACACACATATAAAAATAAGTATATATATATTATATTATAATAAGGTACGCGCGAGGGGGAGTATCGAAAAAACAGCTGTTAACTGTTAACTCTGTTAACCCCCAGGCATAAAAAGACATAAAAAAAGCACTCCAAGGAGCGTGAACTCCTCAAAGTGCCCTGATCATAATTATATTTCTAATATTGGTTTTTACGCAATAAAGAAGTCATTGATTACTCAATAACTACGGTTGTCCAACCATGCTTGTCCTCAATAGTACCATACTGGATTCCGCGAAGCGTATCATACAGGTGCTTAGAGATAGGACCTGGCTTCTCACCGAAGTTGTAGCGCTTGCCTGTATCCAAGTCATCAATGTAGCTGATAGGACTGATTACGGCAGCAGTACCGCATGCACCAGCCTCCTCGAAAGTATCCAGCTCATCCTCAGGAATCTGACGGCGCTCCACCTTCAAACCGAGATCCTCAGCCAACTGCATCAGACTCTTGTTGGTGATAGAAGGGAGGATAGATGTACTCTTAGGAGTAACGTATGTATTATTCTTGATTCCGAAGAAGTTGGCAGCACCACACTCATCCATGTATTTCTTCTCCTTGGCGTCGAGATAGAACTCGCATGCATAACCCTTCTCGTGAGCGATATTGTTGGCTCTAAGAGAAGCAGCATAGTTTCCACCAACCTTATAGATACCTGTTCCGAGAGGAGCAGAACGGTCGAAATCACGGATGATGACGTATGGGTTGGTAGAGAATCCACCCTTGAAGTATGGACCTACTGGAGTTACGAAGATAAGGAAGCAATACTCCTTAGAAGGATGAACACCCACCTGAGCACTTGTACCGATGAGCAGCGGACGGATATAGAGCGTAGCACCACTCTCGTAGGTAGGAATCCACTCCTGGTTGAGGCGAACCACCTTTTTCACCATTTCCTCGAACATTTCTGTAGGCACCTCTGGCATCAGAATGCCGCGACATGTGCTCTGCAAGCGCTTAGCGTTCTCGTCCATACGGAACACGCGCACCTTACCGTCTGGGCAACGATAAGCCTTCAAGCCCTCGAATGCCTCCTGACCATAGTGCAGACAGGTTGCAGCCATGTGCAATTTCAAATACTCATCAGAGCAAACTTCTATTTCGCCCCATTTGCCGTCGCGATAGTAACAGCGAACATTGTAGTCAGTCTGGCGATAGCCAAATGACAAATTAGACCAATCTAAGTCTTTCATAACATCTATATTTTTAATGTTCTACTAATATTTTAGATGCAAAAGTACAAAATAATCTATTAATCTGCAACTCTTTTATAATATTTTTAATGAAAACGTTATCTTTTTATTCATTTCTGCCATTTTGAGGCATCATTTTACCATTTTAGGGGGTTCTTTTATTGTAATTGAGAGATGGTATTTCTGAAAATGAAAAAGCTGCACCCATTCTTCGCGAACAGGATGCAGCTTACTAACTAACATTAACTTTAAATCAACTATTCTTTAAACCTATCATCTTATATTGTTATATAACCAATAGGGGAAGCGGGGTTAACGGATGTATTCCTCAGGAATCTGAGGCATCGCTCCATTCTGGGTACAAACGTAGGCACTTACCTTTACGGCAAGTTCGTGAGCCTCCTGAATGCTCTTGCCCTTCAGAATGCTGGCACAGAATGTACCGGTAAAGCTGTCGCCTGCACCTACTGTATCAGCCACCTCAACCTTTGGAGTCTCCTGGAATGACTTCACACCCGGAGCAAAGACATAGCTGCCGTTTACACCGCAGGTCAGCACGAGCATATCGAGATTGTACTTGCCGAGAATCAGCCAGCACTTGTTCTCGATATCCAAACCTGGATAACCGAAGAGACGGCCGATGGTAATCAACTCCTCATCATTGATTTTCAACACATTGCAGCGCTTCAGACTCTCGGTAATCACCTCAGGAGTATAGAAGTTCTGACGGAGATTGATATCGAAGATCTTCAGACAATCCTCTGGAGTATGATCGAGGAACGTATAAATGGTCTTGCGGCTAACCTCACTGCGCTGAGCCAGAGAACCCCAACATACAGCTCCAGCATTGACAGCAATCTCTCTGATATCACTGGTGAACGGGATATTATCCCAGGCTACACCCTGCTTGATATCGTAAGTAGGAACGCCCTCCTTGTCGAGCTGCACCTGAACAGTACCGGTAGGAAAATCTACCTCAGGCATTACATACTTCAACTTCTTCTCATCGAGAATGCGAAGGGCTGTTTCGCCCAAGGCATCCTTACCCACAGCACTCACGGCTACAGAATGCAAACCATGCTGACCAGCGTGGTAAGCGAAGTTGGCAGGAGCACCGCCGAGTTGAGAACCACTAGGGAGAACGTCAAAGAGGATTTCGCCCAAACCTACACAATATTTTGTATTTAAATTCTTTGTTTCCATAATTACACCTTATTATATATAGTATAAAAGATTGCTAATGAAGATTATTATAACTTTCTGATATAAGTGAAGAGATAAACTACTCCCACAGCCATGACTGCCACAGCACCCACCTGGCCCCAAGTATCGCTGGCAAAGCCCATAATCAACGGGAAGACGGTACCACCGAAGAGTCCCATGATCATCAGTCCACTCACCTCGTTCTTCTTATCAGGCATAGCTAGAAGTGCCTGAGAGAAAATCATGGAGAACACGTTAGAGTTGCCATATCCCACCAGGGCGATGGCGATATAAAGCATCGTCTTGCTCTCGCCTACCCACATGCCTATCATACTCAGAGCCATCATCACTACGCTGATGACGAAGAAAGTGCGGGTCTTCATCATGCGGAGGAAAACGGTACCGGTGAAGCATCCGATGGTACGGAAGATGAAGTAGAGCGATGTAGCGAAGGCAGCCTCGTTCAGCGTCCACCCCAGACGCTCCATCAGAATTTTAGGAGCTGTGGTATTGGTACCCACATCGATGCCTACATGACACATGATACCGATGAAGGAAAGCAGCACGATAGGTTTGCCGAGCAACTTGAAGCACTCGCCAAAGCCGGAAGCCTTACCCTCATTCTTCTCTTCTTCGATAGGTGTACCTGCCAGGAAGAAGGTAGCTGCGATTCCGATAACCATATAGATTGGGAAGAGAATTCTCCAGCCCAAACCGAAGGTTGGAATGCTTGCCATGGCGCCCCACATGGCAATGTATGGTGCCAGAAAGGAAGCGATGGCCTTTACGAACTGTCCGAAGGTCAAAGTAGAAGCCAGGTTCTTACCTGATGTTACTACAGAAACCAGCGGGTTCAGGGAAGTCTGCATCAATGCATTTCCGATGCCGAGCAATGAGAACGACACGAGCATCAGTTCAAAGTTTTCGCCGAAAATGGGCAAAAGGAGTGAGATAACGGTAACGAGCAAAGACAGGAGTACTGTCTTCTTTCTACCTATCTTATTCATCAGGATTCCTGTTGGAACCGAGAAGATGAGAAACCAGAAGAATACCAGCGATGGAAACAGATTGGCTGTTGCATCATTGAGGTTGAGATCTTCCTTTACGTAGTTGGAGGCAATACCTACCAAATCTACAAATCCCATGGCGAAGAAACAGAGCATCACCGGGATGATTGATAACTTTGATGATTTATTCATAATTGTTAGCGTTATTGTTTCTATTTTGCTGGTGCAAAGGTAGCGATAAACGATACAATATATCATAAAATATCGTTCATCAGCTACCATTTATGTTGCATTGTTACATCAGTAACACTCTTAGAAACAATTATCTTATAGATTCAGTTCTTAACAGATGAGGTTACTTGATGTCGTAAATCTGATACTTACCCTTTCCCTTTACAGTAACCTTGTTGTAAGGCTTGCTTGGGAACACGAGATTGGTCATAGACATCTTGCCGTCAGCATCAAGTGCCTCGATACTGCTCTTGTCGATGAAGATGCGCAGCTGGCTGATATTGCCATAGGTTGGAGCCTTGGTGACTGCAGCGAAGTCCTTGCTGAAATCCATCTTACCGCTCTTGGTTCTATCCATTGAGAAGGTTTCTGCCTTGGCATCGTAGTTCATCACTACCTTCTCACCCTTGTCGTTGCTCAGGGTGATAGTAGCATTTCCCTTTAGGTTCACTACCATCTCGCAAGATTCTGTAAGTTTTTTGCCTGCCTTCTTGCTTCTTGCCGCTGTCATCTCTGGAGATGGAACCACGCTGCAATAAGTTTCACCCTTATACTCGAAGAGACCTAAGTCGCGAGGAATAGAGTTACCTGAACGGTACTGCTGGGTAGGAACCTGGTTGGCATACTGCCAGTTGCTCATCCAGGCGATAGCCACACGGCGACCGTTTGGAGCATTATCAAAGGAAACTGTGGCATAGTGGTCCTTACCGTAATCCATCCACTTGGTAACCTCAGGCTTACTGTCGCAAGTAAACTTATGACCGTCGAAATCACCGATGAAATACTGGGTAGCAGAACCTCCGGAAGGTCCACCAGGATTGATGTTGCAGATAAGCATCCACTTCTCCTTACCGGTGCCACGAACCTTCATCTTCATCAAATCTGGGCATTCCCAGACACCACCATGGTTGCCATACTTCTCACCAAAAGAGCTTTCGTATTTCCAGTCCTTCAAGTTATCTGAAGAATAGATTTCCATGTGCTGACCAACCGCCATGATCATATTCCATTTTTTGATGTCCTCGTTCCAGAACATGTGAGGGTCACGGAAATCAGGCACATTGCTGGTGATAATCGGATTTCCCTCATATTTGGTAAAGGTCTTGCCATTATCTGTGCTGTAAGCCATGCTCTGTGTCTGGTTCTCACCAGCCGAAGTGTAGAGAGCCACAACAGCACCCTTGCCCAAACCAGCGGTATTATTCTTATCCACAACGGCAGAACCGCTGAAAATGGTACCAATTGCATCTGGCTGGATAGGGGCACCCTGGAACTTCCAATGTACCAAGTCGGTAGATGTAGAATGTCCCCAGGTCATATTCTCCCACTGTGATCCGTAAGGATTATACTGGAAGTAGAGATTCCATACGCCATCCTTATAGAACATACCATTTGGGTCGTTCATCCATCCGTAAGCAGGAGTGTGATGGAAAACTGGGCGATACTGTTCACGATTCTTCATATCGAAAGAATCAGAGAACTTCATGTTCTCCCAGCAAGTGAGGGCGTTCAAACCCTCCTTGCTATAATCGCCGTTTACATGGATATCGAGAGCCAGGCCCTTCAAACCGGCAAACTCATTCATATAGAGAGGCACGTAATAATCTACGTGGTCTTTAGCCAACTTCACATTGAAGGCTTTCACCTGCTTGTTGTCGGCAATCACCTTGATGTTGGCCATCTCCGCACTCTCCTGCACAGGGAGCAAGAGACACTTCTGGTTCTGACTCTCCTGGCTGATGCGATAGAGACAGTGGTTATTGCTCAAGAAGGAAGCCTGCTGGGCATAACTGGCGGTGAAACCGCAAAGAGCGACAAGCGCTGAAATAAATATCTTTTTCATTGTCTAATTATCTAATTATCTAAAAATACCGATGGTAATTACTCGTATCCCTTATTCTGCTTATAAAGACCAGGAATATAATACAGCTGGTTATATGGAACCGGATAGAACTCGTTCTTGCCTGGAGTAAACTTGGCATCCTTCAGGTATTGAGCGTATGTCTGCTCTCCATACTTATCGTTCTGCTCTGATGCGAAATACTTGTTCAGTGTCTCAGATGCAATGCCCCAGCGGCGCAAGTCGAAGAAGCGGCCGTTCTCCATAGCCATTTCCAGACGACGCTCCCAGCGCAGGCACTTTCTTGCGGTCTCCTTATCCTGGAAATAAGACTCCGGATAGAGGGCTATATCACATTGATCCTTGGCATATTCAATATGCTTATCCACAGAATTCTTGGCTCTCTGACGGATATCGTTGATGATGGTACGAGCCTCAGCCAGATGGCCCAACTCTATCAAAGCCTCAGCACGCATCAACATGATGTCGCTATAACGGAGCACGTAGTCGTTCATCGCAAACGCCTGCCAAGAGCCATTGAAAGTTTCACCCTTAGAACGCTGTGGTACTTCCTTCAGAGAGGTATAGTAACCGTAATCGTTTGGTGTACGAGAATTGGCTGTAGTCATCGTGTATTCTGACTCATATTTATATGGGAAGGTAGGCATTCCTACTGTATGGAACAAACGTGGATCCCATTTCTGACTATTAGGCTCACCGTTTACAGGATAATCACAAGTCCTGTTGTAGTCATCAAACTCAGGAAGTCCGTTCTTGGTCTTGAAGGCATTCACCAGGTTCTGTGAAGGCTTGTGGAAATCCCATCCGCAAGACCACATACCCCAACAGCCATTCAGCACGTTAGACCAGTTGCCACGTCCGAAGGTGGTATGGTCCTCGCTATAGTCGGAAGTCTGGACTGCAAAAACTGACTCCTTGTTGTTCTTATAGTCTGGCAGGAAGATGTCGCCGAAGTCTGCCATGTAACCATAGTCTGAATTCTTCACCACATCAGTATAGTCGACAACCTTCTGCATATACTCCCTATTAATATGGTCAACACCATCGGTTGCCTCATAGCCATCACCCCAGGCAATGGTAAGATAACACTTAGCCAGATAACCTGCGGCTGCAATCTTGTTGACACGACCGCCATCCTTCTGCTTAGCAGGAAGTACATCGTATGCTGTCTGGAAGTCGGCTATCACCTTCTTCCACAATTCCTCGTAAGTAAACTGAGTGTTTGATGTGCTCTCTGTGGTTTTATCCTCATAAACCTTCTCGTCTATCCAAGGAATCTGACGATACATGGTAAGTAACTTGAAATAGAAATGAGCACGAAGAAAGCGAACCTCAGCCTCACGCTGCTTGGTTACCTCTGCACCCAGTGTGCTCTCGCCATTCTGCTGCAAAGAAACCAAGGCACGGTTGCAACGGGAAACGGCACAATAGAGACGATACCATAACTCGTCGAGTTCGCCCTTAGTAGAGGTCAAGGTACTCCAGATCTCCACATCGTGATAACCGGTGTCACCGGTGCCACTGCCACCCTTCAAGCAATCGTCTGAAGAAACGTCACCGTATGGCCAAAGGTTGAATGGGTAAGAATACCAACAGTCGCCCAACATCGCATAGGCACTGTTTACCATCTTGTCTGGCTCGCTGAAAGCCTTGTCTTCATCAACCACAGCTGTTGGCTTGTAATCCAGGAAATCATCACAACTGGTGAATGTTCCTACCAGTGCTGCTGCAAGCACCATTGTATATAACTTTTTCATCTTAGAATTCTCTTTAAAAATATGAAACATTTTAGAAACCTACCTGAAGTCCGAATGATACGGATGTTGAAAGTGGATAGTTCCAGTTTGGATTTTCTGGGTCTGAACAGGTCAGGCTGTTGCTCTTGATGGTCAAAAGATTCTGACCTGAGAGATAGACACGGGCACTGGTCATCTTCAACTTAGAGAGGATGCTGCTTGGGATAGTGTAACCCACCTGCAAGGTGCGCAACTTCAAGTAAGATCCATTCTCAACGTAGTAAGTAGAAGCACGACCCTCATCGGCTGTGTTCATGGTGCTCAGACGTGGGATGGAAGAACCGGTATTGTTGGTATTCCAGGCATCGAGCAAACGGGTTCCCTTGTTAGAACCACCATCAGTAATAGCCCAGAAGTCGGTCTGGAACTTTTGGTTGTTATACACATCCTGGTCATAGACACCCTGCCAGAACATACTGAAATCAAAGCCCTTGTAGTTGAGAGCAATATTCAAACCATAAGAGAAGGCTGGCACAGGGTCGAAAATCCAAGTCTGGTCATCTGAAGTAATTCCATTTTTACCATCTAAGTCCTTGTATTTCAATCCACCGACACGTGCGTTTGGCTGTCCAGACTTATCTACTTCTTCCTGATTCTGGAAAATTCCATCGGCTACATAACCTACGATAGAACCATAAGACTTGCCACTCTGCACCAGGTTTTCCGTAGATGTGTGAGCATAAGCACCTGTTGTTGTTGCTGGCAAATAAGTAACCTTGTTGCGGAAGAAATCCAGATTGCCGTTCACATCGATGCCAAGTCCATTAGCCAAGGTCTTGCGATAACCCACGGTGAACTCCATACCCCAGTTGCGGAGCGAAGGACCATTCTGCCATGAATTTCCACCTTCACCAGTTGCACCCAGATAAGCAGGATTAATCAACATATCCTTTACATTCTTAATATAGGCATCCACTGTACCATAGAGGGTGTTGCCAAACAGAGTGTAATCCAAACCTACGTTATACTGGGTAGCAGCCTCCCATTTCAAGTTAGGGTTAGCCAACTGTGTGGCACGATAGCCAGAAGGGAAGGTACCTGAACCTTGCAGGAAGAGGTCGTAAGCTGTAGAGGTTACACGGTCTAATCCGTAATCCACTACATAAAGACCAAACTGTGCATTGTTGTCGATAGCCTGGTTACCTGTCTGACCCCAAGAGAGTCGCAACTTGGCATCATCCAACCAATCCTTCTTCAGGAGATTAGAGAATCTGAAGCCGAGTGATGCAGCAGGGAAAGTACCCCAGCGATGAGCCTTACCGAAACGTGATGAACCATCATGACGGATAGTAAAGGAAGCCAAGAGGAGATCATCCCAGTTGTAGTTCACCTTTCCGAAGAAAGAAGCCAGGCGATAACCTACCTTTGCACCCGAGTTACGCATCGTTCCCGTGGCAGCATTTGGCCACATGTAATCTTTATCTTCCAGCGCATAGCCTTCTGAATAGGCAGAGAAATCGATAACTGACTGCTTAGAAAATTCCATACCACCGAGTACATCGATGTTGTGCTTGCCTATCTGGGTAACGTACTGGGCGGTGTTAGACCATGTCCAGTTAGTCTCATTGTTGTTTGACAAGGTTGTCTTCGCGATGTCGTTGTTGACGATATCGGAATGATAAGTATTCGTCATCGCATTGATAAACGATGTCTTGAAATCCAAACCGAAGTTAGAACGCAAGGTCAATCCCTTGACAGGCTTCAATTCTACGAAAGCATTACCGAAGATGCGCCAGTAGTCGAGGTGGTTGTTGCGGTTCTGATACTGCTCACGACAAGGGTTCTGACGGTCGGCCATACTACCCACAGGACCAGCGAAGGTCTTGCCATCTTCTTCGTAAACCGGAACGATAGAAGGCATCTTCAAGGCATTCTCCATCGGATGGCAATCTACCTGAGAGGTATAAGTCAATGTCAAATTCTCACCTACGGTTACGATCTTATTTAAATTCCAAGAGGTGTTCAAACGAGCTGAGATATTCTCGAAGTCGGTATATTTCAAGACACCCTCATTGTTCTTGTATCCCAAGGAGAACATAGCGCTATGCTTGTCATTGGCATGAGATACAGAGAGGTCGTAGTTCTGAGAGAAACCTGTGCGAGAGATTTCATCGAGCCAGTCGGTATCTGAGAATCGCATGGTCTTCTTGGCATTGATGTAGCCATCATATCGACCATTGATAGTATAGTTCTGATACTGGTTGGTAGCAGGATTCCAAACGGTGATTGGAGTTCCAGAGGCAGCATTCAAGTTGATGCCGTAGTTGGCTGCATAAGCCACAGGATCGAGTCCATCGTTCAGGGCTGCCTGAGCCATCGCAGTAGCATACTGGCTGGAGTTCATCAGCTTCATCTTCGACTGGTTGGAATAGAACTGTGCAGTTAGGTTGGCAGAGAAGTCAACAGCAACCTTGCTACCCTTCTTACCTTTCTTGGTGGTGATGATGATGACACCATTCGAAGCACGGGAACCATAGATAGAAGCCGAAGCGGCATCCTTCAAAACCTGCATACTCTCAATATCATTTGTATTGAGGGTATTCAATGCCATATTGGTAGGTACACCATCTATGATATAAAGCGGATCCTGAGAAGAGTTGAAAGAACCGATACCACGGATACGCACGGTTCCTGAACCTATAGGAGAACCATCGGTAGTAACAGTCATACCAGGAACACGACCCTGCAAAGCACGCATAGGGTCAGTCTCTGAGTTTGTCTTTAGATTTTTGGTTGAAACCACAGCCACGGAACCTGTTAAATCGGCCTTTCGCTGAGTGGTATAACCTGTTACAACTACTTCCTGCAAGTCGTTGGCATCTTCTTGAAGTGTTACCTCCATATTGTCTGAAGCCTTTACTTCTTGCGTCTTATATCCAATATAAGATATAACAAGTGTGGAACCAGGAGCACATTCTACATGAAAGTTACCATCTAAGTCGGTAACAGTACCAGTCTTTGTGCCTTTCACCATAACAGATGCTCCAATGACTGTCTCACCGGCAGCATCCTTTACGATGCCATTTACATTTACCTGTTGTGCACTAGCTATGGTGCAAACAGTACAGAGCGCAGAGCTCATCAGTAATCTTGAAAGATTGTTCATACATTATAACGTTTTAAGTTTCAAAAATTGTCATTGCTTGTATTTGCTGCAAAATTAGGGAAAAGACTGTTATATAAATAAAAAAAATCGTTCCTGCAACAATAATTATGTTACATGAAACGATTTTCTTATCTTTTGCTAAGATTTTAAAGTTTTATATCAGAAGCAGTTAGAACCATATCATACATTTTACACCGGTTTATGTCGTAAATCTGTTGGAAGAACGCCATATTGTTTCTTGAAGCATGAAGAGAAATAGCCCGGTAATGCAAAGCCTACTTCTGCCGAGACTTCAGCTATAGTCTTATCAGTCTGCATCAGGAGCGTATAGGCTCTCTGCAGGCGCATCTCTTTCAAGAGCTCGGCAGGCGTTTTTCCTGTCATAGCCTTCACCTTGCGATAGAGCTGTACTTTACTCAACTGCATCTCGGCACCCAAATCATCCATCTTCATATCAGCATTGCCCATATTCTCAAGAATCTTCTTCTTGAAACGGTCCATGAAGTAACGATTACTCTCATCCAGATGATTCAGTTCAGCAGCCCAGCCCTCCTTGTTCTCGATGAAGCCACGAGCCACGGCTTTCTGTTCCTGCAGCTTCTTTCTATATACCTTATATATATAGTAGATGACAAAGAACAGAATCAGAACTACAATAAAGGCAATCAAAAGCATCCATTTCTGGATACGGGAAACCTCTGAATAAGAATCAAGACTGTCAGAAATCTGATCCAGATTCTTCATCTTGGCTTCCAAATCCTGATATTGCAGGGCGATGGCATCACAATTCTCCGGGGTAGCAAGGAATGATTTCATCACATTATCCTTCTTATAGGGTTTACCCTGAAGGATATTCATAGCCAATTCCATAATCTTTTCGCCCTGGGTAGGATAGACATAAGAAGCAGCAAACTGTCCTCTCTTCACTCTATCCACTCCTTCCCATTCTCCAGGCAATCCATCAATGCCTACTATCAGCATCTGCTTATCAATGCCTCGTCTCTCTGCTTCCAGAAAGGCTCCTATGGCACCCAAGTCGCTATGCCCGAACACGCCATCCGCATGTCCGCCATTATCCAGATATTGCTTCATTAACTCCTGGGCACGCTCTAACTTCCAGTTGCTTTCCAGGGTAACCACCTTGATTCCCGGGTAATTCTTCATCACCTCGTGGAAACCGCGATGGCGCTCAATGACAGGGGAAGCATCCTTCAAGCCCGTAATCTCAACTACGGTACCCTTTCCATCCAGTTTACTGGCAAGAAAGCGGGCTACTTCCCTACCCGCTTCTACATTATCGCCACCGATGGAAGCTGTATAATAGGTTGTCTTTACCTTTCTGTCAAAGAGAATAACCGGGATATGCGCACGATAAGCTCGCTCGATGGCGGGAGTAACATCATTCACGTTATCAGGGGCCACCACGATTAAATCTACCTTCCTGGCTATCATACTGTCTATCTGACGAGCCTGGCGTTGCCCGTCATTCTCTGCAGTAGTAAACAGCAAATCCACATTCTTATATTGATACTGCGCCAGTCGCATCTCATTATTCACCTTCTCGCGCCAAACTCCACCGCAACATTGCGACACAGCAATCACCACATTCTTCTGGGTGCATGAATCCAGAAGAAGAAGCATACTACTAAACAGTACAATTAATATAATATAGAGTCTTTTCATTGATTTCATACTTCTTCCATCCGTTTAAGTTCCCACCCCTCAAACTGCATGATGATGAGATGGAGTTTTGTACCTTGGCGCAAAGCCTCAACCCTTGGAGCCTCAGCATATCGATGAATCTGATCTAGAGCCTCACGCCACTGTTTCTCTGCCTTGGTCATAGGCTTGCCATCTTCCGTGAACTCACCTTCAACTATCGCAGAGAAATCTTTCTTCGAAAGAACCTTCAACTCCAGAATGTAGCTATGCTGACTGGCATAATGGGTAAGGTCTGGCAAAAGGAAGAAATCACAATAGCCATGATTCAACTCCAACTCTGGAGCCGTGATATAATAATCATTCAGATTCAGATAAGCCATAAAGAATCCCTGCAGGTTTCGCTCAGCCTCAATGCCATCACGCACCGAAGAAACCTTGGCATAGGCATCTGCCATGAAGCGCAATCCTTCTTCCCACTTACCATCGTATGCCATGTCATAATAGTAATCGGTGAGCTGGTTGACATCCACATAAGCCTTTGCCTGATACTCTTCTTCCAGATAACCATAATACTGCTTGCGGACATTATTGTTCGGAATGCCCAGAATGAGCTTGGATCCACGAGTTCCCTTGATGGTCAACATGCCATAATAGAACAGAAGACTTGGGAATATCTCTGCCTTTGGAATCTGATACGCAGAAAACGACTCATAAAGCTGGGTAACAATCTGCTCCTCTTCTGCTATCTTGCGGATAATGCCCTTACGCTCTCCATCCAGCTTGTCAAACTGCAAAAGTTTCTTCATCTTGCCGTAATCGGTACGGGTATTCGGGTCTATCATCTCTTCTGGCGGACATCCGGCATCCATGTAATTGCGAAGGTAATAAAGAACCATATCACAATTAAACATACGAGTCTTTTTCTTCAATGCCTGCTTGGCGAAGCAATAGTTATCATACCATGGCTTCATATCGTTGACAATGGCATCAATATCACTATCGACAGGAATACTACCATGCTCCTTATAATAGGTAAACATCTCCACCACATCAGTGGTAGAGAAGCCCAGCATCTCATCAAACTCCGGCTTGATAGAAATGTTCCAACCTATATTGAATCCACTCGTCACATCATCCAGGGTTACAGGGCTCACACCCATCATGAAGATACGCTCAAAATTACCCTTGAACTTTTTGAAGACATCACGATAAAAGCCGTCGGCATGGGTAATCGCATGATACACATTCTCACCACGTTCGTTGAGTATGACATTCGTGAAGTTGTCATACTCATCGATGATGAGATACAGATGATACTGGTGCGCCTTGGCAGCCTTGAATATCAGTTCCATCTTTTCCTCGAAATCTTCCTGCGCCAGGATTTCTTCCATCTCTGCCTGATAATATTCTGAGTATTGACGGACAAAAGCATCGAGGTTGATGCTGAGATAAGAATTAAACTTCGTCTCAAGCTTGTCGATATTACCCGTAATCTGGGAGAAATCGAGGAACAGCACCTGATACTTTCCCTGCAAAGGAGTAGGATGCTGGCCTATCCACAGATTTCCAAAAAGACTCTGGAACTTATGGCTCTGCGTACAGTCATAGTAAGAATAGAGCATACTCAAGAATATGCTCTTACCAAAACGACGAGGACGGATGAAGAAGAGATTGCGAGGCTGCTTCTCCAGCTCCGGGATAAACATCGTCTTATCCACATAATATAGATTCTGCTCTATTACCGTAGCAAAATCAGCCACCCCATAAGGTACTAGTTTTACTTGCTGTTCCATCATGATCTATCTTTTAAAAACTTATCTGTGTGCAAAGATAGCATAAAAAAACGAAAAAGCCACAGTTTGCGTTTACAAACTGCGGCTTTTATTATATTTTTTCCGAAACACTCGATTTTACGTGATTACAAGCCGAGCTTATGAACCTTCAGGTTCTTGAACTCAGCCTTGCCACCCTGGGTATAAAGCTTCAGATTCTCGTATGGAGCTACAGGGAAGACGAGATTGGTCATGGCGATGCGACCGCCATCTACGAAGAGCTCAACAGATGACTTATCTACGAAAATATCAACATGATAGGTCTTCTTGCCATCCTCGCAAAGACTCAACGGAGCCCAGGTAGCCAGAGCGAAATCGTTCTTGTAGTTGATGGAGTTGGCGATGCGAGCAGGCTCCTTGCCTTCTGCAGCACGCTGCTTGTCCCAAGCCAACTCGATATCGTGAGGAACTGCCTGTTTGCCGAAATCGGTCAAACCGCTCTCTGTCCTATCCATAACCACCTTGCCCTGCTTCATATCGAAGTAAATCATGGTGCGCTCACGCTTATTGTTTGAAATCTCAATACCTGCAATACCGTTGGCATCTGGAGTTACATCGGCCTCGATCTCGAAGGCACCATTCATATTGGCAGCAACACCCTTCAGATCCTTGGCATCGGCAACAGAAGCATCAGCCAAATCCTTGGTTTCTTTTCTCAAAGCATATACTTCAGGAGCTACATTCTCTGAAACATAATACTTGCCATTCTTCTCGTAAAGTTTCAATTCTCTTGGCAAACCGTTGGCACCACGGTTCTGCTTGAACGGAGTGAGGTTGGCATACTGCCAGTTGCTCATCCAGGTGATTCCCAATACTCGGTCGCCTGTATTTGAGAAGGTAACGGTAGCATAGTGATCCTTACCCCAGTCGAGCCACTTTACTTCGTTGGCATCAGGACAAGTAAACTTCTTGCCATCGAAATCGCCTACAAAATACTCGGTAGCGCTGCCACCAAACCAGCAGCCTGGATTGATATTCATCGTCATTACCCACTTCATCTTCTTCTTATCACCATTTACAGGCAACTGGAAGAAGTCAGGACACTCATACTGACATGGCTGCTGACCTATACCTTTACCGAAGGCACTAACATAATTCCACTTCTTAAGATTCTTTGACTTGTACAAACGCATCTCCTTATCAGCAGAAACAATCATGTACCAGCATTTTCCCTTTTCATACCAGAATACCTTAGGGTCGCGGAAGTCCTTCAAACCATCGAATGGAGTCAACACTGGGTTGCCCTCGTACTTGGTGAAGGTGCGGCCATTGTCGTTGCTGTAGGCGATGCACTGCACCTCATCGTGGTTCACACTGTTGTTGGTATAGATGGCGATGATGGCATTCTTGCCAAAGCCAGCAGTATTCTTCTTGTCGATGACAGAACTGCCAGAGAAGATATGACCTACAGGGTCACGAGCGATGGCTGGATCGAGGTGCTCCCAATGAACCAGGTCCTTGCTTACGGCATGTCCCCAGTGCATGTTGCCCCACTTGCTTCCGTATGGGTTATACTGGAAGTAAAGATGATACTCACCATCCTTATACACCATACCATTAGGGTCGTTCATCCAGCCGTAGAGCGGAGTGAAGTGATAAGATGGACGATAGTAATCGGTGTTGGTAGTATCAAATGTATCGCTGAGCTTGAGCAAGTTGAGAGCCAAAGCATCCTTCTTCAGGCCAAGAATCTTGACTATAGCAGTCTTACCCTTGCCCAAAGCGAAAGGCACATAGTAATCAGAACCATTCTGAGCCAGGCGAACGTCCATCCAGGTATCATCCTTAGAACCTGTATCGAGCAAAACCTGAGCCTCATCCTTCTCTTCCTGGATAGGGAGAAGAAGATACTTGGTAGGATTCTCCACCTTGATGATAGTAGTATCACCCTTGTGTTCGATGTTCATCTTCTGTGCAAAGGCAGAAGTTGTAGCTGATGCCATCAACATGAGGCAGGCAGCCTTCAGCATTTTGTTTGTTTCCATTGTAAAATTATTGTTAATTGTTATTGTTTATCTATAGAATATAGCATTGTTTTCGTTATTATCGGCAGCACTATACATTATTATATAGTACTGCCTAATCTTATTATGTTTGAACTAATTAGAACTTCAGCGAAGCTGTGAATTCTACAGTGAATGGACGAAGATAGCTACCCGTCATAATCTGATTCTTGATTCCCTTTGCCTCATCCTTGGTAATCAGCTCGGCACCTGCGATACTACCCTTGGCACCAGTCTGATTGAGGAAGTTGACTACGGTGCAGCCGAGAGCCAAGCGCTTGGTTGCCTGCCAGTTCAAACCTCCGAAAGTCTCCCAGTGACCGTTGAAGTAATATGCCTCGTTGATGTTGGCGTAGGTCTTGCTGAAGTAACGGAAGCTGGTCCAGAGCTTGATGTCCTTGGTAATCATGTAGCTTGGGTCCAACTCGATGAGGATCTGAGGAATCTCGGCTACGATATTACCTGTGGCATTGATGTTGCCAACATAGCCATCGCTGAAGGTGATGCTGGTTTCATACTTCTTGTAGGTTGGCTTCTGATAAGTGAAGAGGAAGTGGAAATCGAATCCCTTGAATGGATGAGCCACAGCGTCGGTTGTCCATCCCCATGTCTGGATATCGTAAGTCAAAGGAGCTGCCTTGATCTCACTGCCATGCTGCAAGTTCAGAGTTGAGTTGTTGTTGGTCTTTGAGATGTAAGAGAACAACGATGTCAAACTCAACCATGAGTTATTGTAGTAGATACCTGCACGACCGAGTGGCACAGAAATCTTATCCACGTTTGGCAATGTAGCTGGGGCAAAAGCCTCAAACTTTGGATGCTGAACGATGTAAGTGAAATCGCCAGTGAAGCCGAAGTTATCGGTCAACTTATAAGTTGCTGCTACAGAGAAATCGTAGTTCAACCAGTTGTAACTCAAATCTACTGGTGCAATCTTGGTTCCATCTGCTGCCGTAGCACCGAGATGGTAATCGGCAAAACGGCCTACGAATTCACCCTTTGCATTCTTCACTGCTGCGTTTTCACCCTTCAGCTTCTGCCACTCCAGACGGGCACCATAGTAGAGATTCAACTTGTTGGTGACATCCCAATCGTGAGTGAAGTAGAGAGCCAGCTTGTTTTCGCTTCCCTTGTAATACTCAGAGGCGTTCTTGTTGAAATCGTAGAAGTAGCTGTCGCGCTGTTTTGCATCCCAAACTCGCAGGGCATAACTTCCATCAGCAGGTACACTCTGGTCATACATTGTTGTATTTGAGCAATAATCGATATGGTAGAACCACTCATTCACGCCGAGGCGGAAGGTGGATGTACTGAATTTCTTGCTAAGCTCGGTGGTGAAGAGAGCCTCATCAATCTTACCGGCATTGAGACATGACATACGAGTCTGGATGTACTGACCGTTGTAAGCCTTGGGCTGTCCGTTGATGTCGCGATACATATAATTATATACGCCCTGATTGGCAGCGCTCTTCAAATCGATGATAGACATTGGAGTCTGGTAAACCATCGCACCACGGGAATGATCGTACTTCAAGGTAGCCTTCCAGTTCAAACCGTTGTCAAAACGGTAGCTGTTCATGAGGGTTACCTCACTTGCCTTATTCAGACAAGCATCGTAGAGAGAAGTCTGCTTCAACTCACCAGTACGCATATCGCAATAAGTCATCTCATTATCGATAGGAAGATAAGAGGTGGTACCGAGCTTGAAGTCGCCATACTCCTTTACGCTTCCATCGCCCACATAGATAAATGGAGCACTCTGGGTAGCGTAGTTATACACGTTATGGCTGTTGGCATACTTATACATGGCAGTGAACTCACCACGGTTGCCGTTATACTTCTTGGTGAGGAGAGCCTTGTAAATTTGAGTACGGTCCTGATAAGGAGTTGACTTGATCTTGAAGGTTCCCGGGTCGAAATCCTGATACATATTAAAGCTGTAGTACCAGTCCTTACCCAAATCACCATTCATATTCAGAGAGAATTCCTGCAATCCGAAATGATTGCTCTTATAGTTCAGCGTACCATTGAATCCTTTCTGTCCCTTCTGGGTGAAAGAGTTCACGGCATAACCGATATTACCGGTAGTGATGGCAGTCTCGGCAATCTTGAGCAAACCCTGATGGCTCAAACTTGCATCACCACGCCAGATAGTATTGACAGAATGAGGATTGGTAGCGTAAGTAACAGGCAAACCATTCTCCAACACGTTGACATCGGCAGAAGGCAAACCAATCTGAATCTCACGAGGACCATTCGCACTGGCAGCATTGAGCATCACATTACGATTACCCTCTTCCTTAGCACTTGAATTATCATCCTGTGCAAAAGCTGCTGTAACATTTACCAATGAAAGTGCAAGCATCATAGCTGCGCTCTTTCCATTTAATAAGTTGTTCATACTTTAAATGTTTAATTTGTTAGCGTTAATGTTTTGATTTCTGCTGCAAAAATACATAAAGGTCTGAACAGCGGCTTAAAAAATCATTTCATCGAATAAAAAATTCCGTTCATTGTAACATAATTGCTATTACATGAACGGAATTTCATACTTTTCTGCTACTTTCTACTTCTTAACTAAATCTTTTCTATTTCAGACAAAGGGAGTCATATAGATCACTACAGACTATTAAGAGCGTGTCATGATGTACTTGAATCAGTGAGGTCAAGTGCTTGAATCAGTGAGGTCAAGTGTTTGGTTCAGCTTACCCAAGTGGTTCCGTAAGCTATCGGAGACGACTCCATTAGCTATCGGAGACGACTCCGGAAGCAGACGCAAATAGCTTCGTTGACTAACGCAAGTACTTGAGATGCTCAACGCAGCCTGTTTCGATGGACCATGTAGACTAATACCCGAAAACGTTAACGAACAATAAAAAACAGCTTAGATTTTGTGGAAACGCATCTTTTTTGTACTTTTGGGAAAAATAAGGTAAGAATGACTGAGCGCAAGATCATACATATCGACATGGATGCCTTCTTTGCTGCGGTAGAGCAAAGAGACAATCCGGAACTTCGGGGCAAACCGGTAGCGGTTGGCTTCGACGGACCTCGTGGTGTAGTTTCTACAGCCAGCTATGAGGCAAGGAAGTATGGCGTTCACTCGGCGCAATCCATCGCTCAAGCCAAGCAGTGCTGCCCTAACCTCATCATCGTGCCCTGCCGGCATGATTATTATGCTAAAATATCCCATCAGATACATCAGATATTCCAGGAATATACCGACCTCATCGAACCCATCTCCATAGATGAAGCCTTTCTTGATGTAACGCAGAATAAGAAAGGGATAGAACTGGCGGTGGATATTGCCAAAGAAATCAAAACCCGTATTAAGGAGGCAACCGGACTCACCGCCTCGGCAGGCATCAGCTACTGCAAGTTTCTCGCCAAAGTGGCTTCTGATTACCGCAAGCCCGACGGCATCTGCACCATTCATCCCGACAAGGCGCTCGATTTCATCGCCCAGCTGCCTGTAGAGGATTTCTGGGGTGTGGGCAAGAAAACCTTGCAAAAGATGCATTTCATGGGTATCTTCAACGGAGCTGACCTGAGGAAAGTATCCGAAGAACATCTGGTAGAAGTGTTCGGAAAAGCCGGACACATCTTCTATGATTTTGCAAGGGGGATAGATGAACGACCTGTCATCACCTACCGGGAACGGAAATCGGTAGGCTGCGAACAGACTTTCCTGGAAGATATCTATCTAAAAACGGCTGTGATTATCGAACTGTACCATACTGTACTCGAACTGCTGGAGCGCATCGCCAAAAGCGGTTTCGAAGGAAGAACCCTGACGCTGAAGGTGAAGTTTGCCGATTTCACCCAGATAACACGAAGCATCTCACAAGAAAAGGTTCTGAAAAAGAAGGATGATATTCTACCTCTTGCCAAACGGCTGCTGAAACAGGTAGATTACTCCTCTGCTCATCCCATCCGCCTGCTTGGTCTGTCCGTAAGCAATGCCTCATCAGAAGAAGCCAGGAAGCAAGATAAGGAGAACAGCAGTTTCAAGCCCGAATACAAAGAACTGGAACTGGAATTCGATGATTGGGAATAAGCCCCTTTAAAAAGCTATAGTATGCCCGCTTAAAAAGAAACAAACCATAATACGCGAAAAGCAGCTGTCAGACATCCCGTCTATACAGCTGCTTTCTCTCATTACTACTTATTTCCCAAAACAAAACTTTTTACCTTAAAGAAAACTACTTACCTTAATGAATACTCAATCCTATAACCTTAAAACATAAAACCTAAACCTATGAAAATGCAACTATTTCTGCATGAAACAATTTATAAACTTCTAAATTCTGGTGCAAAGATAGTAAGTTTCAGCGAACAGCAGGTACAATTATCGTTCAAATAGTGATAAAAATGATACAATGTACCTTTTATGCTAGGAAATGAACGATTTTTATCCATATATTCACAGATTTTATACTTCAGGTATAGCGTATTTCTCTCTATTTCATCACATTACCTACATCACCAGGTAACATTCCATACTCTTCCTTGAAACATTTTGTGAAGTAAGACGGCGCTGAGAAGCCCACTTCATAGGCTACTTCAGAGACACTCATGCTCCGGGTTTCGAGCAAACGCCTAGCTTTGGCAAGGCGAGCCTTACGGAGTAAGTCAACAACAGAAGAGCCTGTCATCGCCTTCACCTTGCGATAGAGCTGCACACGGCTTAAGCCAATCTGCTGTCCCATATCCTCAACTCCAAACTCGCTATCAGAAAGATTCTTCTGGATAATGGCTTGAAGCTGCTTGAGGAACTGCCTGTCACGATCTTCCAGATGAGCCTCAGAAATCTCCTTCTCAGCCTCTTGAGCCCCCTGATAAAGATGTTTCAGAAGCTGACGCTGTCGCAAGAGATTCTCGATACGGGCGAGAAGCACCTTGCTGTGGAATGGTTTGGTAATATAGGAATCAGCTCCATGCTCATAACCCTCTGCGCGATGCTCCTCCAGATTCTTCGCCGTAAGCATAATAACAGGGATATGAGAGGTAGCCGTATTCGTCTTCAGCTGTTCTGTCAACTCCAATCCGTCCATAACAGGCATCATCACATCGCAAATCACCAGGTCAGGCACCTCTTTCAAGGCGACAGCCAGACCCTCTTTACCATCAGCAGCCTCAAGAACAACATACTCATCCTGCAAAAGTGTACGCTCATACTGACGGATATCAGTATTATCATCAATAACCAGAACAGTAGGACGATTGGTATTCTCGCTTACCAACTGCTGAACTTTTCCACGACTTCTGTCTCCATCGTCAACATATTGCAAAACAGATTCATCTACCAGATTCTTACCAGTTGACGCAGAAGCATTTACAGAGTTATCCACAATATCCACATCATTGTGGATAACTTGTGAATCACCCTCCTGCTCACGAGGAATGACAACGATAAAATCAGAGCCCTTTCCCAGTTCACTTTCTACCCTAGCCTCACCATGATGCAACTCTACAAATGATTTCACCAGAGCCAGACCGATACCTGTACCGCTGGCAGCACCCTTGGCCTGGAAGAAGCGTTCAAAGATCTTATCAGCCTCATCCTGCGAGATACCCTTGCCCGTATCTTTCACATCAAGACGGAGATTGGCACCTTCATCTTTCAGCGAAACAAAGATTTCGCCACCAGCAGGCGTATATTTCAAGGCATTGCTCAACAGATTGAACACGATACGGGAAATCTTCTCCTGATCGGCAATCATTTCATGGCTGCCTTTCAAGTCATCAACATCCAGATGCAGTCTGATCTGCTTGCGCTCGGCAGTAAGCTGGAAGTCGCCCACCCACATCGTCAAGGTCTTCACAATGTCGAAGCGATAGAGTTTCAACTCCATCTTGCCATTCTGAATCTTACGGAAATCAAGAATGTTACTTACCAACTGTTGGAGAGCAAGTGCGTTACGCTGCACCATCTTCAAGAGTTCGCGGCTCTTGCCCTTGATGCCGGAATCTTCAAGCAGCATCTCTACCGGGTCGGCTATCAGGGTTAAAGGCGTACGAAGTTCATGACTGATATTGGTAAAGAATACCAGACGGGAATGAGTGAGTTCCAAGACCTCCTCATTCAATCGTTTCAATTCTCCATTCTTTTCACCCAATTCTACATTCAGTCGCTTCAGTTCGCCATTTGTCTTAGCCAATGTTTCGTTCAGTTTCACCTTTATCAGATAACCTCTGAAAATTAAAGCCGCAGCTGCAAGGCAAACAAGCAGGAACAGACACAGACCTATGAGCATGACTTTCTGTGAGTTATAATCAGACAGATACTGATTTACCTGCTTATGCAAAGTCTTCAGATTGTGCGCCTGACGCTCGGCATCTCTAGCCTCCATCAATGTAAGGGCAGCATTTGCCTGGGTTATGATAGAAGTGCTCAGATAATTGTCGCGTTCATAAGGCTGATGCTTCAATATCTTCATGGCAAGCGCTATGACCTCGTCACCCTTGGTAGGATAAAGATAAGAGGCTTCGAAAATACCATCGCGCACAAGTTCCAAACCACCACCTTCGGTAGCCATGCCGTCTACTCCGGTATACTTATAGTTACGCTTTACCCTCATCTGGCGGGCAGCCACATAAGCTCCCCAGGCAAGACAGTCATTATGGGCAAAGACATAATCAAAGTCCTGTGTCTGTTTCAATATGCGTTTCATCGCCTGGATTCCACCCTCTTCTTTCCAGTTTCCTCCCTCCGAGGCTACAACCTGTAACCCAGGATAAGGCTTGATAGCATCCATAAAACCACGATGACGCTCCAAAGCAGGCGAAGACCCCTCCAAACCGCTGATTTCAACGATGCGGCCCTTTCCCTGAAGCTGCTGGGCGATAAAAGTTCCCATCGATTTACCTATCGTATAGTTATCGCAGCCGATAAATGCCGTATACTTATCTGAATTGGTCTTCCTGTCATAGAGAATCACAGGAATACCTTTATCGTAAGCACGCTCTACCGACTTGGATATAGCACTCAGCTGATTAGGAGATACGATAAGCAGATCTACACCCTCATCGATAAACTGGTTAACTTGCTTATTCTGCAACACATTATCATCGTTGGAAGAAGCCAGTTTCACGATAAGCGAATCGTTGAGATACTCGCCCATCTTGAGTTCATCATTCAGTTTATCGCGCCAGGTATCTTCCGAACACTGGGATACGCCAATGACAAACTTCCTAGGCTTCTGAGCACAACCGGTCAGCAACACGATGATCGCTACATATATAATTATAATAAGGTGTAATTTTCGTTTCATACAGCTTATACAATTTCTTTGTTTATAAAGAAGAGGCATTCAACAAATGCCTAAAAATAAAACTTTACCGCTGCAAATATACAACTTTTTTTTTGTATTTTAGCCCCATTGGTCAGTTTTTTACAAATATTTTATTCTGAAAACACCAAGAAAAACATAGGAAAATCTTTCATATTTATCTTTTCCACACCAGTTACCAACAGGGAAAATGTCTGATAACCAACGGAATAACATAGTTATCAACACATGTGTGGATAACTTTTCAATGAGAAGTGAATAAGTGTGGAAAAGTTTAGAGCATAAAAAAGACATCAACTAAGAAGTTGATGTCTCTCATCTTGTAGCGGGAGGGGGCCACGATCCCTCGACCTCCGGATTATGAATCCGACGCTCTAACCAGCTGAGCTATCCCGCCATCCAAGCAATTGATTTCTCATTTGCGGGTGCAAAGGTAATACATTTATTTGAATTGAACAAATTTTTCGGCAGAAATTTTCAAAAAAAGTTTCATTTTCTCATTTTTCTCACATTCCAGCCCCACTTTCACCTAATTATATATATAAAAAAAACGAAAAATAAAGGTTTTCTTATTTTTTTATATTACCTTTGCACGCTGAATAACAGACCTGCTATTATTTTAAATAAAGAAAAGGTCTGAAACAACAGAATATTGAAATGCTTAGAATTAAGAAATTAGACATATTTATTGCCAAACAGTTTGGTCTCCTTTTCATGGGAACTTTCTTCATCTGCCAGTTTGTGCTGATGATGCAGTTCTTGTGGAGATATATTGATGATCTCATCGGTAAGGGACTCACGATGGACGTGATGGCTCAATTTTTCTGGTACATGGGTCTGATGCTCGTACCACAGGCCCTGCCTTTGGCTATTCTCCTGTCTTCACTCATGACGTTCGGTAATCTCGGCGAGAGTTCGGAGCTTACAGCCATCAAGGCTGCCGGCATTTCACTGATGCAGGCTTTCCGCTCACTTATCGTCATCACCGTCATCATCATGTTTGGCTCATTCTATTTCCAGAACAATGTGGGACCTAAGTCGAACATGAAACTGGCACAACTTCTGATTTCTATGAAACAGAAAAGCCCGGAACTGGAAATTCCGGAAGGAATCTTCTATGATGGTATTCCAAACTGCAACCTTTATGTGCAGAAGAAGGATTTGAAAACCGGAAAGCTTTACGGCATCATGATTTACCGCATGACCGACAGCTATGAAGATGCCGCCATCATATTGGCAGATTCCGGCATGCTCCAGAGTACAGCAGAGAAGAAGCATCTTGTTCTGAGCCTCTACAGCGGAGAATGGTTTGAGAACATGCAAAGCAGTGCACTTGCCAATACTGCTGCCGTACCATACAGACGAGAGACTTTCGTTTCCAAAAAAATCATTCTCGACTTTGATGGAGACTTCAGTATGACCGATGCAGCTTCGCTTTCTGGAAATGCGAAGGGTAAAAGTCTGGAGAAAATCAACCACGACATCGATTCGCTCAACCAATTATATGATTCTATCGGAAGGATCTATCTGAACGAAGCCAATGCGAGATTCTATGGAGGTGCACAGCGCATCAACAAGAAGGACTCTCTCAAAGAAATCAAGAAGGGCGAAAAACTCAATTTCGACACCTTATATAATAAGTTGCCACAGGACAAGAAACTCATGGCGGTAAACCAGGCACAGTCTACCATACAACAGGAGCTTTCTGACCTTGATTTCAAATCGATGTCAACGAGCGATGCAGACTACATGATAAGACAGCACAAGATTGAGGCTATCAACAAGTTCACCCTAGCCCTTTCGTGTCTCATCTTCTTCTTTATCGGAGCACCATTAGGAGCCATCATCCGAAAGGGAGGTCTGGGTTTCCCTGTCGTCATCTCCGTACTTGTGTTCATCGTCTTCTTTATCCTCGACAATACAGGATACAGAATGTCAAGAAGCGGAATGTGGGCCATCTGGTTCGGTAAAGGTCTTGCACCGGCAGTATTGACGCCTTTGGCTATCTTCGTAACCTACAAGGCAACCAATGACTCTTCCGTATTCAATATGGATGTTTACAAAGAGTTCTTCATGAAACTGCTCGGTTTACGACAGAAACGCCATTACTTCGGCAAGGAAGTGATTATCACCGACCCGGATTATCAGGCGGATGCTGAGAAACTGGAAAGAATAAACCAAGACATCACCTTATATAATAAGGAACACAAACTGGTTCATCTTCCAAACGTCATCAATGTATTCTTCAAATACGAGCCTGATCATGAGATAGAAAGAATCAATGCAGAATTGGAAGAGGTTATAGAAGATTTGACCAACACCGCCAACAAGTATATCCTGCACGACATGAACCAATATCCGGTTCTTTCTGTCAAGGCACATACACGCCCATTCGAGCGGAAATGGCTCAACATCATTGCAGCCATCATCTTCCCTGTGGGCACACTGTTGTACTTGAGAATGTGGCGATTCCGACTGCGCTTGTTCCGTGACCTCAAGGTCATCAGTCAGACCAATACGGACATCATCCAACGGATTAGAGAACAGAAAAAGAAAAATGTAACTATATAATAAGGTATCAAACATGTCAGAAATCAAATTAAATAGCATCGAAGATGCAGTAAAAGACTTCAAGGAAGGAAAGTTCGTCATTGTTGTTGATGACGAAGACCGCGAAAACGAAGGCGACCTCATCATTGCCGCAGAGAAGATAGACGCAGAAAAAGTAAACTTCATGCTGAAACACGCAAGAGGTGTACTCTGTGCCCCTATCACCCTGAGCCGCTGCGATGAACTCGACTTGCCTCATCAGGTTTCAGAGAACACCTCAGTATTGGGTACACCATTCACCATAACCGTAGATAAACTGGAAGGCTGCTCTACCGGTGTTTCTGCACACGACCGTGCTGAAACCATCAAAGCACTTGCCAACCCGAACTCTACCCCACAGACATTCGGCAGACCGGGACACATCAACCCACTCTACGCACAGGATAACGGCGTGTTAAGAAGAAGCGGACACACTGAAGCAGCCATTGACCTTTGTAAGATGGCAGGTCTCTATCCTGCAGGCGCACTTATGGAAATCATGAATGAAGACGGCACCATGGCACGTCTGCCAGAACTGATGAAGATGGCAAAGGAATGGAACCTCAAGGTTATTTCTATTAAAGACATGATAGAATACCGACTCAAGAAAGAATCACTCATCGAAGTGGGCGAAGAGGTTGACATGCCTACAGAATACGGCCACTTCCGCCTCATTCCGTTCCGCCAGTCTAGCAATGGTCTGGAACACATGGCACTCATCAAGGGAGAATGGAAAGAAGACGAACCTATCCTGGTCCGTGTTCACTCTTCTTGCGCTACTGGCGACATTCTGGGCAGCAAGCGTTGCGACTGCGGTCAGCAGCTCCACAAGGCCATGCAGATGATAGACGAGGCAGGAAAGGGAGTTGTTGTCTACATGCAGCAGGAAGGACGCGGCATCGGTCTGATGAACAAGATTGCAGCCTACAAACTTCAGGAAGAAGGCTATGATACTGTTGACGCTAATACCCATCTCGGTTTCAAGCCAGACGAGCGCGACTATGGTTGCGGTGCACAGATGCTCCGTCATCTCGGTGTACACAAAATGCGTCTGCTCACCAACAATCCGGTAAAGCGCGTAGGTCTCGAAGCATACGGTTTGGAAATCGTAGAAAATGTACCTATCGAAGTTGTACCAAACAAGTACAATGAGCGTTATCTCAAGACCAAGAGAGACCGCATGGGGCATACTTTGCACCTCGGATAATAAAATTATGTTATTATTTCAATACAAAACATGAAATAATGCTCAATTTTCTTCCGAAAAAGAAATAATTTGCTTACTTTTGCACACGATAAACAAATATAAGAATAAAATTATGGCACAATTATCTGATCGTTTAAACAGATTGGCACCTTCAGCAACGCTGGCGATGTCACAGAAGAGTAGTGAAATGAAAGCTCAAGGTATTGATGTAATCAACATGAGCGTAGGTGAACCAGACTTCAACACTCCTGACAATATCAAACAGGCAGCAAAGAAGGCTATTGACGAGAACTATTCCCGTTATTCACCAGTACCAGGTTATCCTGACTTGCGAAAAGCAATTGTAGCCAAATTAAAGAACGAGAATGGTTTGGAGTACACTACCAATGAAGTAATCGTTGGTACGGGTGGTAAGCAGTGCGTCTGCAACGCAGTATTGGCACTCGTAAATCCAGGCGACGAGGTTATCATTCCTGCACCATATTGGGTAAGCTACCCACAGATGGTGAAATTGGCAGGAGGTACTCCTGTCATTGTAAATGCCGGTTTCGACCAGGACTTTAAGATGACAGCAGAGCAGTTGGAGAATGCCATTACAGAGAAGACCAAGATGCTCATTCTCTGTTCTCCAAGCAACCCTACCGGTAGCGTATACTCTAAGGAAGAGTTGGCAGCACTGGCAGAAGTACTCAAGAAGCATCCTGAAGTATTTGTGTTGGCAGATGAAATCTACGAACACATCAATTATATCGGCAAGCACCACAGCATTGCTCAGGAACCGGGCATGAAGGAGCAGGTTATCATTGCCAATGGTGTATCTAAGGCTTACGCCATGACAGGATGGAGAATCGGTTTCCTGGCTGGTCCGGAATGGATCATCAAGGGCTGCAACAAACTCCAGGGACAGTATACCAGCGGTACATGTTCTGTCAGCCAGAAGGCAGCAGAAGCAGCCTACACACTCGACCAGAGCGCAGTAGAGGAAATGCGCGTAGCTTTCGAGCGCCGACGCAACCTGATTGTAAAGTTGGCTAAAGAGGTTCCAGGCCTTGAGGTAAACATGCCACAGGGTGCCTTCTATCTCTTCCCTAAGTGCAACAGCTACTTTGGCAAGAGCAATGGTGAGAAGACCATCAACAATTCAACCGACTTTGCCATGTACCTTCTCGAGGAAGCACATGTAGCCACAGTAGGTGGTGACGCATTCGGTGATCCAGACTGTTTCCGCATGAGCTATGCAACAAGCGACGAGAACATCGTTGAAGCTATCAAGCGCATCAAGGAAGCTTTGGGCAAGTTGAAATAAAAATGGCTTAAAGACCATTTTCAAGGGTCAAAATGTAAGAAAAAAGCGAGATATTGGTATAAAATAAGCCAATATCTCGTTAAAACTTCTTAATTAGGCTGATAGTAAACTTTAATTTATTATCTTTGCCAATGCAAAATAGATAACCCAACTGTGTTTATTGACAAACGACACATTCAAGGTCTACGAAGCGAGAAAGAAAAAAAAGAAAATATTAATAATTTATTAACTAATAATTTAAAAAAAGTAAAATTATGGCAACTACAAAACAAGCAGCCCCAGCTAAGAAGTCTGAGGGCTTTCAGGGAGTAAGAGGCGCATTCTGGATCATCGTGGTATGTGCTATCATCGCATTCACATTGTTCTTCACATGGTTCGGTAATGACATGCACTTCCAGGATCCAGGTGTACAGGATCACCCAGCAGACATTTGGGGTACTATCTACAAAGGTGGTGTAATCGTACCAGTTATCCACACATTGTTGCTCACAGTGTTGGCTATGACAATCGAGCGTTGGTTGGCTCTTAAGACCGCTACAGGTAAAGGTGCTCTTCCTAAGTTCGTTGCAAACATCAAGGCAGCTTTGAACGCAAATGACTTCGCTAAGGCTGAGCAGCTCTGCAACAAGCAGCGCGGTACAGTAGCTAACGTTGTTATGGCTTCTTTGAACGCTTACAAGTCTATGGAGTCTGGTGCTAACGCATCTTTGAAGAAGGCTCAGAAGGTAGCTAAGATTCAGCAGGCTCACGAAGAGGCAACTCAGTTGGAGATGCCAACTTTGACAATGAACTTGCCTATCATCGCTACAATCGTAACACTTGGTACTTTGACAGGTCTTCTCGGTACTGTAACCGGTATGATCAAGTCATTCCAGGCCATGGGTGAAGGTGGTGGCGCTGACTCAGCAGCACTTTCTGTAGGTATTTCTGAGGCGTTGATCAACACCGCATTCGGTATCTTGACATCATGGTGTGCCGTTGTATCTTACAACACATTCACCAACAAGGTAGATAAGTTGACATACGCACTCGACGAGGTAGGTTACTCAATTGCTCAGACATACGAAGCTAACCACGCAGAAGAGGCTTAATTTTTGCTAACCCTTTAAAATTTTATCGCTATGGGTAAAGTAAAAATTAAGAAGAGTGACGTCTGGATCGATATGACGCCTATGTCAGACGTTATGACCCTGTTGCTTACCTTCTTCATGCTCACCTCTACATTCGTAAAGAATGAGCCTGTAAAGGTTAACACACCAGGATCTGTGTCTGAGATTAAGGTGCCAGAGAACGGCGTCTTGACTATCTTGGTAAGTCCTGAAAAGGACAAGGCTGGTAATCCTACCGGCGAGGGCCAAGTATTTATGAGTATTGATAATACTGATCAGTTGGGAGCTACACTGAGCACAATGACAGGAGCATTCGGCGTGTCATTGAATCCAAAGCAGATTGAGACATTCAAGAGCGAAGGTACGTTTGGTGTACCAATGAACGACTTGAGTACTTATCTGACAATGAACGCTTCTAAGCGTCCACAGTATCTCCAGACTAAAGGTATTCCTCTCGACAGTATTAAGGGCGGTATGAGCGAGTTCCAGCAGTGGGTTGACGCAGCTCGTAACGTAAACGAGGACATCAAGATTGCCCTGAAGGCAGATGCTTCTACACCTTACAAGACCGTTAAGAGAGTGATGAACGAACTCCAGGATATGGACGAGAGTCATTACTATATGATTACACAGTTAAAAAAACAGGGGGACGAATAAATGGCAAAGAAAGAAAGCAAACAAAAGAAAATGAATGTCCGCGTAGACTTTACGCCTATGGTGGATATGCTCATGCTGCTTATCACGTTCTTCATGCTGTGTACATCATTGAGCAAACCTCAGACTATGGAGCTGACTATGCCAAGTAATGATGACAACCAACCAGAGGACAAGAAGAACGAAGCAAAGGCTTCTGAGACTGTGACACTCTACGTAACAGCAGACAACAAGATTTATTATGGTGCAGGTATTCCTAAGTACGATGACCCATCATGGATCAAGGAGACTACATGGGGCAGCCAGGGCATCCGTAAGGTCTTGAGAGAGCACGCTACAGAAAACGGCACACGCCCTGTAGAAAGAATCGCACTTGCTGTCAAGGAGTTGAACATGGACCGTCAGAAGAATCCTAAGCAGTATCCTGATAGCATCTATCAGAAGAAGTTGAGCGATTTGAAGGCTGGTAACTTGAAGGACGGAAAGATTCCTACTCTTACCATCGTCATCAAGCCTACCGACAACGCTTCTTACAAGAATATGGTTGACGCTCTCGACGAAATGCAGATTTCAAACATTGGTACTTACGTCATCGATAAGATTAACGCAGACGACGAGAAACTTCTCAAGTCTAGAAACGTTAAGATGTAAGATGAGTAACAAACAATTTTAAACAAGAAAGAAATGGCAAAAATAGATCTTTACGATCCTAAATGGGTCGATATGGTTTTCGCCGGAAAGAACAAGGAGTATGGTGCATACCAGCTCCGTAAGGGTACTTCTGGCCGAAACATCAAGGCTCTTCTGATCTTGGTCATTGCTGCAGCTCTCGTGGGTGGATTCTTGGCTTGGAAAGTCATCGAACAGAAACAGGCCGAAGAACAGCAGGCATATATGGAAGCTATGGAGTTGGCTAAACTCCAGCAGCAGGCTAAGAAGGAAGAAAAGAAGAAGGAGCCAGTGAAGCCAAAGATTGAACCAAAGAAGGAGATACCTGTGGCTCGCGAAACTCAGAAGTTTACCGCACCTGTCATTAAGAAGGATGAACTCGTAAAAGAGGAAAACCAGGTTAAGCAGATGGATAAACTGGATGAAAAAGTTGCAGTCGGTACTGAAAACAAGGAAGGTGTGAAGGACCGTACAATTGAAGCTGTAAGAAGTGATATTGCAACGGTAGCTCCACCTCCACCACCAGCACCAAAACCTGAAGTTTCAACTAAGGTCTTCGATGTTGTAGAGGAGATGCCTTCATTCCCTGGTGGACAAGGCGCCCTGATGTCTTACCTTGCAAGCAACATCAAGTATCCTGTAGTTGCACAGGAGAATGGTGTACAGGGTCGTGTTATCGTATCATTCGTGGTAGAGCGTGATGGTTCTATCTCTGATGTTAGGGTAGCTCGTTCAGTTGACCCTTCACTTGACCGTGAAGCACAGCGTGTCGTTAAGAGCATGCCTAGGTGGAAACCAGGTAAGCAAAACGGTTCTGCTGTACGTGTTAAATATACTGTACCAGTTGTATTTAGATTGCAGTAATAGAATGAAAAGAACATCTTATATTTTTTTAGGTATAGGATTAACAGTACTATCAATGGCTTTCTTCTCGTCATGTGGCGAGAAGAAAGCCAAAGATGGTAGAACTGATACTCCTACTTCAGGCACAATTGAATTTGTGGCTGACGAGAGTTTGAGTCCTATCATTGACGAAGAAAGAAGTCAGTTTGAGTATGAGTTCCCGAAAGCTAAACTCAAGCCGAAGTATACAGATGAAGTCACCGGACTTCAGATGATTAAAGATTTCAAAACAGCGCTCTTGTTCACTACACGTAATTTGAAAGATAGTGAAATCGCCTACTTGAAGTCTAAAAGCAATGTAATTCCTTCTGTTTTCCCTATCGGTTACGATGGATTGGCATTTATTGTAAACAAGCAAAACAATGATACTTGTATTACGGTAAAAGATATCAAACGTATCCTTACAGGTAAGGCAACTAAATGGAGTGATATTGTGAAAGGTTCTAAGAGAGGTGACATCGAAGTTATTTTCGATAATACCCGCTCTGCAACAACCAATTATGTAGTAGACTCTGTACTGCACGGAGCTAAAATGGGCGCAAAAATCATGGCCGCAAAAACTAGTAAAGAGGTTATCGACTATGTGGATCAGAACCCAGGCTCAATCGGTGTAATTGGATCTAACTGGCTCAACGACCGCCGTGATTCAACCAACACTACATTTAAGAAGAATATTCATGTCATGCGAGTATCTATCAAAGATGTGGCAACACCATATAACAGCTGGCAACCATATCAGGCATACTTGCTGGATGGAAGATATCCGTTCGTCAGAACATTATATACTATTGTAGTTGACCCTCACAAAGCATTGCCTTGGAGCTTCGCCAACTACATTTCAGGTCCAAGAGGACAGCTCATCCTGTTCAAGACCGGCTTACTTCCATACAGAGGTGACATCACTATAAAGACCGTTAATGTAAAGCGCTAAAGAAAAAGCTAAGAAAGAGACGCATATAAAAAAGTAGAATTATGAAAGCAATTAAATATTTAGTAGCAGGTTTGCTCGTCATGGGTTTGGCAGCACCTGCAATGGCACAGGATGTCAACTATAAGGACATGCTGAAACCTATAGAGACTACATTGAAGGCTGGTAATGCAGATCCTAAGGCTTTTGCCAAGGAAATCAAGGAATACCAGAAGGAGTTCAAAAAGGATCCTAAGGCATTGGTAGCTTTGGGTAACCTTCTTGCAATGAACAAGAACTATGATCAGGCTAATGCCGTTGCTGATGCTGTCATCGCTAAGTTCAAGAACTATGGTGACGCTTACATTCTGAAAGGCGACATCTATGCAATGCAGGACAATGGTGGTGAGGCTGCTACATGGTATGGTCAGTGTATGACAATGGATCCTAAGAATCCTCAGGGATACATCAGCTATTCTAACGTGTACCGTAAAATTGACCCACAGGCTAGTGCGGAAGCTTTGAACAAGCTGAGAGAAATCAACCCTAACTACCCTATCGAGGCAGAAGCTGGTCACAACTTTTTCAGCGCTGGCAACTACGAGAAGGCTTATGAGTATTTCTCAAAGGCTAAGCCAAACACACTTGAAGAGTATACTCAGTACGAATATGCTTTCACAGCTTATATCGTTGGAAAGAAGGAAGAAAGTTTGAGCCTTTGCGAAAGTGGTATCCAGAAGTTCCCTAAGGATGCAGCTATGCAGGTTTTGGCTATGCGCGCTGCTGTTGACGTAAAGAACTTTGAATCTGCTCTCAAGCATTCAAACATCGTAATGAACACAGATTCTATCAAGAAAAATGCTAGTATCGTTGCTTATTATGGTTTGGCTTTGGCTGGCAACAAGCAGTATAATGAGGCTATTGCTCAGTACCAGAAGGCATTGGAGATGAAGGCTGACGATCCTAAGCCATTGCAGTATATCTCTGAGGCTTACAAGGAGTTGGGCGATGAAGACAAGGCATTGGAGTACAACCAGCAGTACATGGATAAGAATCCAAATGCTGCTCCTACAGACTTCATGAAGCTTGCAGAAATCTATGTAAACAAGGCCAAGAAAGATCCAGCCAAGAAGGTTGAGAACATCGATAAGGCTATCGCCGTTTACGCTAAGTTGGCAGAGAAGTATCCTACATTGAAGCCATTTGCTAAGCTTCAAGAGGGTAATACAGCTTTCCAGAACGAGTTGGACGACAAGGCTATTGCTGCTTATACAGAAGTAATCAATGAGCTGGAAGCAAAGCAGTGTGATGAAGATGAGCTCAGCTACCTGAAGACATCTTACCAGTATATGGGCTTCATCTATACCTACGACAAGCAGGATTTCAATACAGCTAAGCCATACTGGGATAAGCTTCTGAAGCTTGATCCACAGAACAAGTTGGCTAACGATGCTTACGAGAAGGCAGGTCTCAAGCCAGGCGAATAAGCATAACATTATTAACTACAACATATTGGGGATTGCATCAGATATTGATACAATCCCCTTTTAGTTTATATGATTTGTACTATAAGCAAATAAAAGGATAAAACGATAAAACAAAATCTTTAAACAATAGAAAAAGAAAAGAGCGATTCCAAAGGAACCGCTCTCAATGTTTTATGTAACTAAAAGTATCTCTCCTTATAGATTAAGGAAGACTGATTGCCTCGTTAGGGCAAACATCAGCACAAGTACCACACTCTGTGCAGACGTCTGGGTTGATAGAATACTTCTCGCCCTCAGAGATTGCACCTGATGGACACTCATCAATACATGTACCGCAAGCGATACAATCGTCACCAATTACGTATGCCATAATTATTAATGTTTAAATGTTTATAATGTTTTTGTATAATATGCTTTTAATTTGTCTTACTTCATAACATCAGGTATATTACCTAATAATTATGGTGCAAAGATAATAATAATTTCTGAAATACCTACAATTAGGTATAAGAATTTTCAAGAATTAGATTAATTTATACATAATCGAAATAAAACGGAAAGCAATATGAAGAGGAATATTCCGTTATAAATATATGAAACAGAAACTATTGACATTCATCATAAGCCTTGCCATCACAATCCAGGCTGGTGCACAGGAAAGAACGGTAGAAAATCGTCCTTATACCGATTTGCGCCCATTCCACTTCGGTGTATTAGTAGGCACCCACTTCCAGGATATAGAAATCCAGAATGCAGGACCGGTGACTTATCTTGATGCTGACGGCATTGAGCAGCAAAGCTGTGTAACAGTAGACCAGGACAGATGGGATACTGGATTTACAGTAGGTGTACTAGGAGAATTCCGCCTCAACACCCACTTCCAGCTACGCATAGCACCAGCCATGTATTTCGGTACCCGACATCTCTCCTTCTACAACATGCAGGAAAAAGATGGAGCCGGTAATCCGATCCAACAGAAACAGGAGATGAAGACGGCTTACATTTCCAGTGCCCTCGATCTGATATTTGCAGCACAGAGATTCAACAATCACCGTCCATACATCATGGCAGGAATCAACCCGATGATGAATCTGAACAGCAAGAACGAAGATTATATCAAACTGAAGAAAACAGATCTGTTCCTAGAACTGGGATTGGGGTGTGATTTCTATCTGCCTTATTTCAAACTTCGCCCTGAATTGAAATTCATGTATGGAATAACAGATACATACGATAAGAATCACATCAAAAATATAAAAGACAAGAGTACACTCCCATATACACTATCAGCTAAGTCAGCACATAGCAAGATGATAGCTCTCACATTCTATTTCGAATAATCGAACAATATCACATAAGAAAAAAGAGGCAGACTCCCCACAGCGAGAGTCTGCCTCTTCTAATTTATAAAGAACAGATATCTTTATTCAACAACTTCCCATGTAAAAACACATCCGTTCTTCATGCCGGCATCAGCACCCTGGAAATCTGCAGAATAAGGACTTCCATCCACAGGATTCTTACCCACATAACGCTGAGTCTTCAGAGAAAGCAGCATGCAGCGGTTATAAAGCATATCCTGCCATACAAACTCTTCAGCCTTGGAAAAGTCGGAAGTCAGACGAACATCACCAGATAAACCAGCACCAGCAATATAGACATATCGTCCATCAGCCGTCTTCAAAGCAATCTTTCCCTTACCTCTATCCTCCACAACAAACTTCACCTGATTTCTCATGTCCTTTCGGTTACTAGAACTATGCATCAATCCATGTCCGGTAGCATCCATCAGACTGCCATCAGCGAGATTAGAGAATCTTATGGTCTTTCCGATAGGCAGATTGGCTGTTCTGTCTGCCATCGGCTCCTCCACATTGAAATCATCAAAATCAGCCACACCGCCATTCAATTCCTTCTTGTTGAAAGCATAAAGTGCCACACGCACCCCCTGGAAGGTCTTCAACTGATAAGGCGAAAGCATCTGTTCGCCGATATTCTCCCAGTTCTTACCATCCAGAGAATAGGAATATTGCAACTGGCTCTTGTCATAATCACCCCAAAGTCGCAACCATACTACCTTACTTTTAGCCAACGGCTTCAACACTTCCTTGTTGGTATTCTGGTCATAACATCTCAAGTTCAATCCCTTATCCGTCTTGACAACGCCCAATGAAGCATATGGCGTATTGATGGCACCCAAACCAGCCTCATCACCTACCTTCAAGCGGGATGCATCCAACTTTACAGATGTATAAGATACCGGTCCGATGGCACGCTGCGTCAATGTATTCTTTGCCCAAAGCAGTTGCTTAGCAGGCATCGAATGCAAACGGAGCCATCCTTTTCGCTCCTTATTCAGCGACCACATCTTGTCATTCGGATTATGATTCCATTGCCAAACCGGTTTAAAAGTTTTACCCGAGAAATCATCACATCTGTCGTATGGAGCCTTAGGCGATTTTACCGCATCATTCGGTTTGAACCAGGTACGAGGCGAACGTCCCAGGTTCTTCTCTAATCCGAAATAAGGCCAGCCGTCAACCCAAGTAACAGGTGATAGGCACACCGTTCTACCCACGGCATTAAAGTCCTGCATCGAAACGCCCCACCATTTCCCGTCAGGAGCCTGCACGATGCCACCCTGATGAATGGTAACACATCCCAGGTTCAGACCATTAGGCTTGTTGTTCTGGAATTTGAAACCATCTTCCGGCAAAGGCCGACCGATGCCCATGTTACCTACGCTCCATCCCGCAGCATAACCATACGATTCACGCTCGCTGATTACGCAAGTTTCATAAGGTCCCCAAATGCTCTTGCTTCGGGCACACTGCATGCGGCCCATCGGTGAATAATCGGCAGAGAGGATATAGTACATACCGTTGATTTTATAAATATGATGTCCCTCACCCATCGCATTGCCTTCAGGAATCACCACCTTGCTGCTGCCCTCTACCGGACCGCTCAAATCGGGCTTCAACTCCGTAACGGTTACGTTGCCATACTTGTGCACGGCATAAATCTTACCATCCTCATCGAAGAGCACAGAGAGGTCGTAGATATCGCCATTAACTTTATGATGCGTCCAAGGTCCCTTGGCACTATCCGAAATATACACCTGTAAGCCATGTCCGTTGATATTAGAGAAGATATAGAACTTTCCGTTGTGATAGCGGATGGCAGGTGCCCAGATACCCTGTCCGTAAGCCTCCTTACCGTTTCTGAGATTGAAGTCATCAGAATCATCCAATCGGTCGAAGCAATAAGAAGAGAATTCCCAATTCACCAAATCCTTGGAATGCAGCACCACCAGTCCCGGCACACTGTGCATCGTGGTACCCGCCAGATAGTAATCCTCCCCTACTCTGATAATATCAGGGTCAGAAAACTCATCATAAAACAAAGGGTTTGTAAAGGTACCATTACCGTTATCAGCCGACCAAGACTTCCCTTTCAAAGTCTGTGTCAGAACATTCTTGGCTGCAGATTTTTTCTGCGCCGCAGCTCCCAAAGAACCGCTCAAAAAAGCGATGCAACAGGTTGCAAATAATAATTTCTTCATTCTTATTTATAGGTCTAAAAGATTATTATAAAAAATATTGCCACAAAAGTACGAATAATTATCCAACCAGAGGTGGACAAAATGATACTTTTACGGCAACAAATGTGATTTTAGGACATTATTTAATCAGATAAGTCTTTCCAGCTTCTGTTTCCAAGTCATATTCATATACGTCAGGAATAGGAACCTTCACTCCTTCTGCTATCCGATGCTGTTCCATTACTGGTTTCACTTCTGCAGATGCAAAAAGGATATTTGGACATTTTCCTTCAGCCTTCTTCAGATTCTTCGCCTTCAGCGGAACGTAGGAGCGGAGACGCAGGATGCCTCCGATGGTGGAACGAATCTTCGCCTTCATCAGTCTGCCATTCTTCCAGTCCATATCCACCACAAAGCCGCCACGGGCACGAAGTCCCTTTACGCTTCCTTCTTTCCAGGCATCAGGCAAGGCTGGCAAGAGATGCACGGCTCCATCATGACTCTGCAGGAGCATTTCGGCGATACCGGCTGTTACTCCGAAGTTGCCGTCAATCTGGAATGGCGGATGGGCATCGAAGAGATTCGGATAGGTTCTGCCATCAGGATATTCCTTTGCCTGCGCATCAGATGGCAACAGGCGAAGCATATTGCTGATGATTCTGAAAGCATGATTGCCATCGAGCATGCGTGCCCAGAAGTTCGTCTTCCAACCCAGACTCCAGCCCGTAGCCTGGTCGCCACGATGCTTCAGAGTGGTGGCTGCGGCATGGAACAGTTCCGGATGAGAGAAAGGAGAAATCTGATTGGATGGATACAATCCATAGAGATGCGAAATATGGCGATGCTCATTCTTCGGATCATCCGCATCCACAAGCCACTCCTGCAACTGTCCGTACTTTCCTATCTGCATCGGCGGAATCTGAGAAATCAGCTGCTGCATATCCTTGCGCTCAGCCTCATCAACACCCAATATTTCAGAAGCCTTCACGGCACTGGTTAAGGCATCGAAGGCTATCTGGTTATCCATCGTGCAACCTGCCGTTACGGCAGTTCTCTTACCCATAGGTCCCTGTTCCGGACTCACCGACGGCACGGTTACCTTCCATTCGGTGCCCGGCAACTTCTGCATATAGTCGAGATAGAACTCAGCAGCACCTTTTATTACCGGATACCACTGCTTGAGGAAAGCCTTGTCGCCTGTATAGAGATAATGCTGCCAGAGATGAGTGGTGAGCCAGGCTCCGCCATTCGGGAACATGCCCCACTGCGCACCATCCACCGGACCTGCTATGCGCCAGATATCGGTGTTATGATGTGCCATCCAGCCACGACAGCCATACATTTCCCTAGCCGTCTGTGCTCCCGTTACACTCAAATCCTTAATCAGCGAATAAAGAGGCTCCGTGGTGTTACAGAGATTCGTTACCTCGGCAGGCCAGTAGTTCATCTCCGTATTGATGTTGATGGTATATTTACTGTCCCAAGGGGCATTTTTGCTGTCGTTCCAAACACCCTGCAGGTTTGCCGCCTGTCCACCAGGCTGGGAAGAGGAGATGAGCAGATAGCGACCATAGTTATACATCAGCGCTACCATCGCCATATCCTTGCTGCCTGCAAATTTCTCCAGGCGCTGGTTGGTAGGCAACGAAGCATTGATATCGGTTGGCAGAACCAGAGAAGAAGTAGCAAACTGCTTCTGGTAAGCCTCCACATGGCGTTTCTCCAACTGTGCATAGCTCATCAGTTTCACCTTATTTATATAGTCAGCATTGCGCTGGGCTGCATTGCCCAACACATCGTGATAGTTCACAAAATTGGTGGCAGCGCTCACGAGGATGGTTGCCTCGGTACCATCCGTCTTCACATCCGCCACACATTCGGCAGCGAGAGCCGCCTTGATGCCCTCCTGATCTTGTCCCTTCACCTTCAGCATAACCCCTGAAGGCGTTTTCTGAGTCTGATGTTCAAAAGGCGAATCCAGGGTAACATCGATATTCAGGGCACCCTTTCTACTCGCCTTGATGTGGCAAACGATAACGCCATCAGCCAGCGAAGCAAAGGTAGTACGAGTATATCTTACGCCATCCATCACGAAAGAAGTCGTGGCAATCGCCCTCTTCAAATCCAGGTTGCGCACAAACTGCTCAGCCTTTCCCTGATTCTTCATGGTGATATGCAGATTTGCCATCGGCAGGAAGCGCATGCCATGAGGACCAGGGATGAAGGTTTGGTTGATGAGAGCCGCAGCCTCCTCTTCCCTGCCATTGAAGATGAGTTCCCTCACCTTTGGCAGATTCTCCAGGGATTTCTTGCTATTGTTGTTATGAGGAGCGCCACTCCAGAAAGTCTCCTCATTCAACTGGATATTCTCGTCCGTGGTTCCGCCATATACCATACCTCCCAGATGTGAGTTTCCTATAGGTAAAGCCTCCAGCCACTGCTGAGCTGGGGCGTTATACCAAAGTCGAGTACTATTATCTGTGCAACTTGCCTTAGCCATCATCTCTACCGGAAACAACAGTCCCAAGACCCAAGCCCCCAAAATCATCTTATTTCTGGTCATAAAATCAGCATTGATTAGTAATTAAAAACGGCACAAAGATAAGGAAACTTTTTGATTTTCCATCACTTTGTGCCGTCAAAATTAAAAATATCTCAAACTTTAAACCTATTTTCTTTTAGAATACTCAAAAGAATCTACATCTATATATCCGCCAGCAGCCTTAGTTGCATAATTGTAGATGGCGATACGGGTACCCATGAAGAAGCGGCGATAATCATATTGCATCTTGAAATCCTTGATGGCAGGAATCCAAGTCTTGCCGTCTATACTATATAATAAGGTGGCGAGATCCTGATGAAGACGGAAATCGCAACTCATCTTCAGATAGATGATGCTTGATTTCGTTGCCTTATCCTGCTTCAGATTCAAAGGCTGGCGATACACCTCCTCACGCTTCACATCAGTCACAGCCTTTTCCTTTTCTGTCAAAGCTACACTCTCCTTGGTACCAACCACAAAGAGTTTCTTGCCTTCCTTTACGATAGAAAGCAGGGCCGCATCACCCTGGAAGGCTGACAAGCCAGCCACATCGCCATCCTTCATCTTACTTACATCCATCTTGACGATTCCCTCGCAGGTTGGTCCTTCGGTACGGGTACTGATGGTATTTGGAGCCAGGAAGATGTTAGGAACAATACGGGATGTCTTCAGGCGGAGCCAGCCCTTGCGCTCTGTGAGCGACCAGGCATTATCCACAGGATTGTGGTTCCACTGCCACTGCAGTTCCAGTTTATCCTTCGAGAAATCATCGTCATACACGAGTCCCTTGCCGTCATAACCCAGCACAGGCTTCTGCATCTCGGCAGGAATATTGCCCTTCTCATCGGTCAGCATAGGCCATCCGTCCTTCCAGGTACATGGCTCCAGCGTGAGCACTCTGCCCACACCACCACGGTCTTGGAATACGATGCCATACCAGTTGCCATCCTTATCATCTACAATCGTACCTTGTCCCACGCCGTTGAATCCGGCAAACTCCGTTTCCAGAATCACCTTCTTTTCATAAGGACCCGTTATCTTATCAGCACGATAACAAACCTCACGACGAGGATGTCCCTGTGGCCACGAAATCATCAGGAGATAATACTTGCCGTTGTGCTTGATCATGCGGGAGCCTTCGAGCAAGCCCGTTTCATCAGCATCACGCTCAAAGAGTTTACGATGGCTGCCCGGCACCACTTCCGTAAGGCCGGTATTCAGCTGCACCATCTCTCCCGTTCCATAAATCACGTATGCCTTATCGTCGTCATCGAAGAAGAGAGCGGCATCATGGAAATGCTGCAAACGGCTGTGGATAGTCCATTTGCCCTCGATATCATCGGCTGTACAGATATAAGTCTCTCCACCGGGATTATCATTCGGAGCAAAGAGCGCATAGAACTTGCCACGATGATACTGCAGCGAAGTAGCCCACTGACCACGACCATACACCGTACCCTCCTTCATGTCATACTTAGGCGAATCGGTAAGTTTAGGGAAGATATAGTTCACGGTTTCCCAGTTCACCAGATCCTTCGATTTCATGATAGGCGCACCCGGCATCAGATGCATGGTGGTGCTTACCATATAGAAGCTGTCACCCACACGGATTACATCCACATCAGGCACATCAGCCCAAACCACAGGATTGGCGAAATTCTTCTCAAACTTCCACCAGTCAAAATTGAAGAGTTTGCTTCCCTTCAATCCCTTGAACACGAAGTATATATCATGCTTTCCTGTTACTTTCTTTAGCATTTGTGCCGAGAAAGTCTTCCACTTTTCCCAGCCACCCGTCTTGGTAACATCAAGTTTTGCCACCAGTTCGCCATCTTCCTTATCGAGATGAACCTCCAGCGAACCTCCAAGCGAAGAGCACGCTGCAGAGATGGCAAATGCATCCGGATTCTCATTTCCGAAATCCACCTCGCGTACCTTGATATAATCACCTGTATGAATTTCAGAGATATAAACACCCGTATCATCGGTCTGCTCCGACTTCACTCCCTTAGAGAAAGCGATGGTTTCAGCCTCCTGACGCTTGTAAGGATTGAGGGTTGCGATAGGAGCCACTCCTTCCTGAGTATGGTGGATAATTGGGAATGTGCCGTCGGCATTGTATTTGAATTTTTCCACAGCCACACTGCGTCCGAATCCGCCACCCAGTTTACCCGTATGATAGAAGAAATAAGACTTGCCCTTGAAGTCGGTCACACCGCAATGGTTAGTAAAGGAACCCGTATCTTCCAATGGCATGATTTCGCCCATATACTTCCATGGTCCGAAAGGCTTCTTGCTCATGGAATAAGCGATATGCTCAGGCACTCCACCTGCAGCATAGAGCATATAATAGTTCTTGCCACGCTTCATGAACCAAGGTCCCTCTGTGTAGCAATCTTTATATTTTCGGGTAGAATCACGCTTCTCCACATCAGGCGAACCGAATCCCTCCTCAGTCATCACGATTCTGCCCACTTCGCGCTTTTCATCAACAGCAGCCTTAGCATCTATACCACCCTTGAAGCTGATCATATCTTTATTCAGTTTGGCATAGTAAAGATGTGGATTACCCCAATAGAGATAAGCCTGACCATCCTCGTCCATCCAGACGGTAGGGTCGATATTGTCCCAACTTCCATTATCGAAAAGCGGTTTGCCCAGCGCATCCTTGAACGGACCGGTAGGAGAATCAGCCACAGCTACGCCGATAGCCATTCCGCCCGTCAGTTTAGAGTGCGCACAGATATACCAGTAATACTTACCATTACGTTCGATGGTCTGTGCTGCCCAGGCACGGTCGTCTGCCCAGGAAAAAGAACTGAGGTCGAGCGGAGAACCATGGTCTGTCCAGTTCACCATATCCTTGGTGGAATACACACGCCATTCGTTCATCCAGAAGAAGTCAGCCTTATCTTCATCATGACCGGTATATACATAGAGACGGTCTCCGACAACCAGAGGTGCTGGGTCGGTAGTTAACTGTGTTTGCACGATTGGGTTCTGTGCATAGGTAGCACCCTGCATGGCAAGCAGCCATGCGCTTATCAGTAACGGCTTTCTGAGAGCCAAGTTTTTCGTTGTATTCATCATTATGATTGTTTATTCGTTTAACGCTGCAAAATTACGAAAAAACAATCATAATGACTTTATCGAATGTTTCAAAAACTTTATTAAGTTTATCTTACTCCCCAAACTTCCACCAATCCAGGAAGAAGAGGTTCTGCTTCTGGATGTCGCCTCCCTTGAAAACGAAGTAGAGATTATGAACACCCTTAACCTTCTTCACCTGGGTAGAGAAGGTTTTGTATTCGTCCTTGGTGTTGCTGATATCCACCTTGCCAATGCACTGGCCGTTTACCCCATCAAGACGGATTTCGATGCTGCCGCCAAACATGTGGCAAGAAGCTGACACCTCAAACTTACTAGCTCCCTTCTTGAAGTCAACACCCTTCACGAGGATATACTTTCCCTCATCAACATTCGTAACCACCTGGTTCCATCTGTCCTTCTGCGCCCATTCGTTCTTAGGCTGCGTCTTCAAGCCATAGCCCCAAGCCATCGTCTCAGCCTCAACCTGACGATAAGGGTTGAACCATTCTATCTGCTCCAACTTGCAATCCTGGAAGTATGGCAACTCCTGGATGGTTCCGTCAGGATTGTAAGTCATTTCGGCCGCAGAAACAGAACGCTGCTCGGCATGACGCCCCGTCTTCAAACGGAAGATGTCATAATTCAAGCCGAAGCAATAGCTCTTGCCCTTGTAGTCGATGATGCCCGGATGATTGCCACGAGTACGAGGCGTATGGTTCATGATATGTCCCTTATATTCCCACGGTCCGAGCGGATTCTTGCTCATCGCATAACCGATGCCCTCAGGACAGCAGGTAGAAGCATAAGCCAGATAATAATTGCCATTGCGCTTCCAGAACCAAGGACCTTCCTGATAATCCTGAATCTTCGGGAAGTGCATGATGGAATCAGAATAAGAAATCATGTCCTCGTTCAGTTTCACTGCCTTCAACTCCGGGTTGCCCCAATACATGTAAGCCTGGTTATCATCATCTATCCATACAGTAGGGTCGATGTCGAACCAGTCACCCTCCCATGCCAGAGGCTTTCCGATAGGATCCTTGAACGGTCCGTATGGATTATCAGCTACCAGCACTCCGATGCCATGACCATGGATAGGACAATACATATACCATTTGCCATTGCGCTCGATGACCTGCTCTGCCCAGGCACCATTCTCGCCCTTGAACCACTTGAAGTCTTTCAATGAAGCCACGGCACCGCGGTCTTGCCAGTTTACCATATCCGTTGAGGTATAGAGCAGCCAGTCTTTCATCAGGAAGCCCTCAGCCCCATCCTCATCGTGGGTGGTATAGAGATATACCGTATCGTTGTGCACATAAGGTGCAGGATCGGCCGTGTACTTGGTCTGGATGATTGGCAAGTTGATGTTCTGTGCTGTTGCAGCAGTTCCCATGCCAGCCAAAAGCAGGGATAAAATCATTCTGTATCTAGTCATTTTATGATTTAAATTAATTATTAGTTGATTAAATTGTTATTTATGGATGCAAAGGTAAGCAAAAAAGCAGAATTCTACTTTTTCATAATTATCAAATACTTTATTTTATGTAACACTTACATCTGTACCTTTACAGCCTTTCCGACATATTCCACCCTCTTGCTTGCCAGCATTGGCTGATAGCCTGCACTGCTATCAGCATCCAACAAGAAAAAAATGAGGATGTGTCATGGACTTATGACACATCCTCATTTTTTAGCAGGAATATTTTGCCCAATCCAATACAATCGTCTTATCTTCATCAATCATAAAGTTCATACCAATCTTTTCCACGGTTTTGCCTCTTAGGGCAAAAGCATCAGCATAATGCTTGTTGTTGATTTGGTCAAGAGCCTCTTGTGCCGACTTATTAAATTTCAGTTCTATCACATAGATGGTATCCTTTGTTTCCATCGTAATGTCTGTTCTTATACCGAGACTTAAAATCTCTTTTATGAAATATAGGCGTAGAAAAAGAATACTGAAAAAAGAAAGTCACTGATTATTAGCCCAATACATGATTTTTAACAGTTTTTTCTTTTTCAGACCTTTTTTTTTATGCCATTACTTTATATAATATTTACTATCAAATCGAGTGCCCTCTTTTTCTATCTCCTTCCCAACCATAGAATAGAGCATCTTTCTAATCTCTTTCATATCTATATCAGGAATGCGCTCTGCTATATCAGATATTTTACTCAAAGGATGCACACGGAGATCTTCCATAATTAGTGCCTTAAGAACATGTGGTTCTATAGTCTTCAAACTAGTAACAATGTTAGATTTTGCATTTTTCAGCAAAGTTGTATTGATTTGGAAAAATGATCCTTTCTTGACGCCACCTTTCGTTATCAGATTGCTTTTGTCTAAGTTATCGATATAGCTTCTCAATCGTTCTTCTGCAGATAGCTGGAGGATTTTAGATAAATCAGTTGCGGCAATGCGTTTCTCTCTGGCTATGATACCGAAAGCTATTTTGTTCTTTTGGGAAAGCTGATAATTATGGTCAACATAATCCATCAGGCGAACAACTTCTTTATCCGTAATCTCTGCACTTTGATATACCGTGACAGTGTTGAATGTTGATTCTATCTCTGGTTGTTTCTTTGCTTCAACGGCATCCAACTCATAAATCAAGTCATAGCCAGAGCCCTCACCTTCCATCAATCCAAGTGCAGTCAGTATCTCAATCATATTCGGATTACGTCTGTGCTTAGTATGAAGGATGTTGTCTTTGGTTACACCCAAAGGGAGACCACCAGGATTGGAGATGCTGATATAACCTGGATATACCTTGATAGTGATGTCGTTAGAGATGGTTCTTGAACTATGAGCCAAACTGTTAACAAGCAACTCTCTGATTAAGTTCTCGTTATAATAGCGTACTGTCTTACGGAAGAGTCCATTAGGCATCTCATAGCTATAGGTCAACTCTACAGCCTTGTCCATAATATCTTCCAAAAGTTCTTTCGGATTACGTGTATTGTCACGCCATTCCAATTTGTTGGTTTTGTTCTCCAAGTCATCATATACGATATATTGCACAGTGATAGGATAGCAAATACGGCTACGCTGTTTGGCTGTACCAATCCATAAGACACCAAGATTAGTCATCTTGTTGCCGTCAAGAAGATGGTACTGTTCGCCAATTTCCATATCGTCGAGCTGCTTGATATGCTGCTTCACTCTATCAGATTGGCGTATATCATTAGCGAATTTAGAGAGATTCGTCTTATTCTCATCTTCCAATTCAAATCGTGTTGGCACAAGTTCCCATTGGAAAGCTCCCTTCTCTTCTCCTACACGTTGAATATCTTCACTACGCACAGGCTCGCATTTGTCTGCGACACGGATGTACATTTTGCCATCAGAAGTGGTGGCATATGAATGGAGTGAAGGGAATACTGTGATGGCAAAGTACTGGCTGCCAGTTTCGTCTGCACAAACGTCGCCTACAGCAAGACCTACGTTGAAACAGAGTCCACGCAATCTTGTAACAGCACTATTTGCCTCTTCTTGTGGTATAACCTGATTGGGAGCAGGTTTCTTGGTCTTGTCTTCTACGCCAATCATAATTTGTCCACCTTGTGCATTGGCTAAAGCCACACAAGTAGTGGAGAGCTCTTTGAATCCTTTCTCTCCTGTTCGAATCTTTTGCAGACTCTTGTATTCTATCTTTTGTTGCTCTGTATTCATGTTTATTTGTGTCTCCTAATTTTAATTAGTGTATCCAAATTTATTCCATGCTTTGGGGACGAGGTGCTTGGTACGGTATTTTCCAAATCGGCGTATCTCGATGGCACTCTGCTGAGTCGCAGGCAATTTGTAATGGGCGATTATTTTGCCCAATCCAATACAATCGTCTTATCTTCATCAATCATAAAGTTCATACCAATCTTTTCCACGGTTTTGCCTCTTAGGGCAAAAGCATCAGCATAATGCTTGTTGTTGATTTGGTCAAGAGCCTCTTGTGCCGACTTATTAAATTTCAGTTCTATCACATAGATGGTATCCTTTGTTTCCATCGTAATGTCTGTTCTTCCCCGGAAAGTATGCTGTTCCACCAATATTCGGAAATTCGTAAGCAGGGCAAAGATGATATACATTGTCTGCTGATAATGCCCCTCATAATCGGTATTATCGCAATAAGGTACCGTCTCCCAGAACGTTTTCAATAGCTGAAGAGCACCATCCATGTTACCCTTATTGATAAGAGCCGACATCTTGGCCACGGTCGTATTGCACATTGCAGACTTTGCCGCTAAATAATGCGGTAACATACTGCGATACAAACCTATCCTCACTTCTTTATTAGGCAGAGCCAAGGTATAGAGTTCCGTTTCCGGATCATAATTCTTGATAGTGATATAACCACTCTGATAAAGCAAAGGCATGATAGTAGTCATCGTCTCAGTGGCTGCATCGAAATCATCCTTTGATGCATCCATCTGTTCACCCAGGTCAATCGGTGTAAAGTCATATTTCCGCATCATATTAAGGAGATAAGTAGGAGTGCCTGAGCCAAACCAATAGGAATTCATCTGTCCTTCAGCTAAACAGTTCAACAAGCTATAAGGATTGAAAATATCTGATGATGGCCAGGTAAAGTGATAGCCATCATAATTTTCCTTCAGTTTTGACAAGGCTTGTTCGTGTGTCAATCCCAACCTACCTGCTAACACATCAATATCCTCATCAAACTTATCCAACAATTCCTCCTTGGTAATGCCGCAAATGCCAGCATACTCTTGGTGCATACTCACATTAGTAATATTATTGAGTTCACTGAAGATACTAAGTTGCGAGAACTTGGTGATACCTGTCAAGAAGACGAAACGCAGCATTCGGTCGCTATCCTTTAGGGGACTATAGAAATTGCGCATCACCTCCCTCAAGACGCCCAAACTAGTATCCTCATGTACCACATCAAGCAAAGGAGCATCGTATTCATCGATGAGGACAACAACCTTCTGCCCAGTCTGTTCATATACCGTTTTTATTAAATTAAGCATACGGACATTCGGGTCAGGAGAATCATTGACGATGCCAAATTTTTCTTCATTTACCTTCAATATGTACAAGAGATAACGCACAAGTTGGTCTTTCTCCATGTGCTTTCCACCTGCCAAACTAAAATGAAGCACAGGATATTCCGTCCAATCTTTTTCTAGTTTTTCGATGGCAAGCCCCTTAAAGAGTTCCTTCTTTCCTTCGAAATAGCTCTGCATAGTAGAGACTAGGAGTGACTTTCCGAAACGACGTGGTCGCGCCAGGAAGAAATACTTTCCACTCGTATGAGTCATACGATAGATGTACTCCGTCTTATCTACATAGAGAAAGTCCTCCTCTCGAATCTCAGAGAAGGTCTGCATGCCTATTGGATATAACTTCGTTGCCATATTATCAACTATTTACTATTTACGTTGGCAAAGATAAGCAAAAATCCCGAAACCGCCAAGCGATTTCGGGATTTATTATGTATTCAATTGTGCACCCAATACCTTAAAGGGAATTTGATCACTCTATCAACCTCTATTAAAGAGCTTATATGATGTAACAAGTAAGAAGAGGGTGCGTCATAAAATGAGATGAGGTGTTTTGGTTAAATCTCCAAACTTTTTGGGAGTTTTTCATCTTTTATAGGCGCCGATCGCTTACGTGAAAAAGTTTTTTAGCGAAAAAAGTCTCATAGTCTCATTTTTGTTTAAAAAATATAGTTTAAGCACTTGTTATATAAAGAATTAGCAACAATGAGACTTCTCTGTTTTAGCGCAGAGAAGTCTCATTGATGTATCATGGAAGTATCATTGACTGCACTTTTAGCTAATGCGTCTACTATTTCAGTTTTATGAAATTGATAGTGTCTACCTTTCTAGTTTATAAAGTAAAAAAGTGTCTACTGAAATCAGAAAAAGTCAGTTCATCAGATGGTCCCTCTATGCCCTTCGGTTGGTCTTCCTGTGCCCGTTACACGGGCATCCGTAGCCCACCAAGTGGGCATCGGCAGCCCCTGTGCTGGGCAACCACTGCCCATAACGCGGGCAACGAGTGCCCAAATATCGGACTCATTTTTTGGGCAATATTCTTTTGATTCTTTGCGATATTTAAAATGCATTTTTGAGATACTTAAAATGACTTTTTCTGATATTTAAACAGGCTTTTCGCATGCTTTGTATTATCTTTAATGATACTTCTATGATTTTTAATGATACTTCTATGATACTTCTTTCTACTTTTTGCAAGAAGTCTCATTAGTCATAAATATCTTTATATCAACAATATAACGTGATATTTGCGGCTAAAAATGAGACTATGAGACTTTTTTCTAAAAAAATATATACGTGTGCGTAAAGAAGGATTAAGTGCACTGAGTAGAGTGCAATTTGCGTTAAAAAATGCACTCTGCTCAGTGCAATTTCGTATTTAATTTGTATATTTGCACCCATAAAGAACAATATGGATGCTCTATTGATAGATAATCCTTGATTATAGAAAAGATGACCCCGCATTTTGCGAGGTCATCTTTTTTTTTATTTACTCAGCTCCTTGATGATTTTCTCCAGTTTGTCAAGCTGGCGGGCAACTGATACAATGTTCTGCCAGGTCAAGCCCATAACTATTGAGTGACATAGCTAGTCTTTCCAACATCTGAAGAAAGGCTTTGGAGATGATGACATCTTTCTGCTGCTGGTTGCATCCCATGCTATCAGCTATATGCTGGGCATAATATACATCGAGGAGAAGAGTCTCATCCTTAAGCATCTTGGCAATATCTTCTCTTCCAATGATAGCCGTAGCACGCTTGGCAAGGGCTGAGTTGGAAAAAGCATTTCCTATTTTCTCCTGCTCCTTGGCATCTGTCGTCTGATATTGCTTGATAGTCATGCTATCCAGATTCTTAGCCCATTGTTCCACCGTAGCAATTTCAGAATTTGTTATCGCAATATCCCCCTGAGCCTTGTGCTTTCTCAACAGTTCCGGATAATAATTGGTGAATAAGAATCCATAGGTCTGCCCCATGGGTGTACTGTACTTTATTCCTGGTCGATGAGATCTTTTGTCAGCATATTATAGTCACGAAACAGAGTATAAGGCTGCGGAATCTCCTTCCATATTTTTTCCACTTGGCTCAGTTATACTACTTTTCAAATGAAAAATCAATCACCATACCCGTTTTTCTATCTATGACAATATAGGAAACTCCTCCCAACTGATAAGGAGAGAAATCCTCACCAGAACCAGAAACAGTCCAAGACTCAAAATCCTTCTCTATTAAGAATGGCTTTTGCTTATATATTTTATCATACCCATAAATATCTTTCAATATCATAAAACCAACTTCTCCGGCCACTTTAAAATCCGAGAGCACACCACCCTCTAGATTCAAAACACTGCTATCAGGTTTGTAAAAACCATTCACAACAGGCAATTTCAAATTGCACGATTTTAGACCTTGATAACAATATGCTTTAATCTGCGTGTGGTCATATTTTATATGAAATGCATAGCCAAAGCAACACCCCACAACAATACTTATGATTAAAAATAAATAATGTTTTTTTCCATTCATAATCTTATTATTTTTTTATAGAAAGAATTGTTCCGTCAAACTTTTGAATTAAGATTACGGAACCTTTATTATCAGCAACATTTCCTTGCAACATCCAGACCTTATCATTAAGCAAATAAACCCGAAAAGGTTTTTGAGCATCCACAAACTCCTCACCAAATTTAGAAGACAGTATCGACAATCCAATATTTGCTGCAGTTTCAGGAGTTTTGACAATTGCAACGCCATAATTACATTTTGGAATTCTCTGATAATTTTCTTCAATAAGTTTCATCAGTTGCTCATGTGAGATTACATCCTCACTATAATCTACAAAACCGACATATTTAAACAACTTTTCCGATTGATAAACGCTATCATTTGAAACAAAATGAAAATAAGTTACAGAAGACAAAAATCCAAAGATTAGCCCCCAAATTATATTTGACTTTGTCATATCACTTGAATATTAAATGGCTATTAGTATTTAAACGCAATAATTTATCTATCATTCTTCTTAATGCATCAGCATCAATTTCGTAATTTTCAGATGTAGAAATATCATTTTTTCTTGTTTTATCAGTAACATCACTTGGAATTTCTGTACTAATAACAGAAATTTTACCACGCTTATAATCATATTTCAACAAACTTCCATTAGGAGTTGCCAAATAAGAATCCACTTTCAAATAATTAGCTTGATATATATCTGTCCTTTTTTGAGTTACATTTTTCAAATTAGTTACAGGCATTTTTTTACCATATCTTGTCATCGTACTACCCGAAAACTCATTATTTGCATAAATCGTCCCATCAGATGATGTTGCGCTTCCATGCGTATGAACAATTGCGACCAAAAAACTACCTAACGTTGGCAAACTTGGAATACAATGATTCTCTTGACCTACATTAGGAAGAGTATAAGTATAGCCCCTATCACCATTATCATTTTGGACAGCATAAATACTTGAAGCAAATTCTTTATTGTCACGAATGGAATTATCATTATAAAATAGCGCAAAATCTAAAGCAGCCTTTTCTGGAGATTCAAAAAAATCTCCAGGTTCACGCCCATCCTTGTCGATAAATTTAATTGGGTTGTCTAAGCCATAGCAATACAAATTCCAATTATTAAATTTTCCATAGAGTCTTTCCGTCTTATCCCAAGCTACCCTAGCCGCATCATACATTCTTGCACCATGGTCATACCAGTCCAAACCATACATATGGTCGAATTCCTTACCAATGTATTTGCTTTTCTGGATTTCTGCATTGTACGATAAATCACCATATACCCCTCCAAAAGGATAGTAATGATTCACCTGCTCTATCGTGCCATTCTCATTCACAACCATTCTTACGCTGCCAAGATGGTCTTTCTCGTAATAATGGAACGTAGGATTCTGGCTATTGTCGAAGGAACAATAGCCACCATCGAAGAGATACTTGTCAAGCTTACCATTTTCAAATATGAAGTTACCGATGTAGTCGGTCGTGTTTGTCACGACTGACTCATGGGTGGTTCGCAGCTTATTGCCAGCTGCATCATAGACATACTTCGTCTTGAAGCCATTATTGAAGGTGATACACTTCAAGTTGCCCAGGACATCATACTCTATATTGCTGATACCCTTGTTCAAGTCCTTGACCAATGCGCCATTGGCATCATAGAAATACTCCACGTCCGCATCGGCTCCATCCTTGAAATCAAAGGAACCATTATAGAGTAAGCTACCTGCTTTGTCTGAAATCGACTTGATCTGATTGCCATTATACGCATACGTCAAGTCGTCAATGAGACCAAACGTCCCATTGTTCTTCTTGCCATATCGTTGCAATCGCTCGATGGAGCCATTCGGAGAATATGACAACACATGCTCGGAGTAATGGTTCTTGCTCTGGCTCATGTCCGCACCCTCGCCATAGGTAGATTCCTCCAAGCGGTTCAAGCCATCATAGGTGAAGTCATAGCCACGGAGCACATTGTCCTTGCTTGATTGCCATTGCAAACGGCTGATGTTTCCATTGAAGCATGGATTTTCCTTTGTGGACTCATAATACAGATTCTGCTTGAATCTGTCTGACTTCGTCTCCTTAAGCCAGTTGCGGATATTGTAGGCGTAATGCACGCTGACAGCGTTGCCGCTTCGATTGACAGAGGCGAGCCTTCCGATGTCATCATAGCTATACGATGCCACTGTCCTTGTTACATTTCCAACTTGTATTGTCATTGTCTCGATTTTATCATTGTTTGGATTATAAACATACAGCTGAGTAACATTCTTTGTCATGTCGCCTTTCGTCAATTCCGCCTTGACTTCAATTGGTTTTCTTGTAAAACTATACTTGATGGATTGCCTCAAAAATACTTCATCAGGCTTGATCTGCATTGACTCAACGACCAACCCACGCAAGTCATGGTAGGACACGGAAGCCAAGAGGTCACCATCCGTGTTTCGTGTCACAATACCTGTCTGTGAGCCAATGTTGTAGGATTCCTGCAAACCGGAAGTCTTCGCTGACAAACTTTTCGAGGTCAGGTTCTTGACCATCTGACGATTCAAAAAACTATGGCAGTCATAATACTTGGCACTTAGAAGTTGTTCATTCCCAAGACCTAAGTTTCCCAATGGGGTATAGCCGCTGTTGCACAAGCCCGAGAACTGCTCTCCATAAGTCGCCAAAGCAGAAGTGCATAAGGCATTCATGCTGGTTGTCGTACCCATGAGAACCTCGCGTTTCATTTTGTCATAGAGGTAGAACACGAACAACCCCTTCTTACGTTGTTCGCCATCTTGCGAGAACATCAAGTTGTCGGCTGCGTCATACCACATTTGTTGATACTCACAGCCTGGCAGACGTTTCCATACACATCTGCCATATTTGTCATAACGATACTCATAGCCAAACTTTTGCAAATCTGAATATTCCTGATAAGACGGAGAAAGTACATAGCGAAGCCGACCGATATTGTCATATATATAATAGGTGTCGTTATTTCCATCCCTACGTTCCAACACCTTATGACCAAATAAATCGCTAAAGGTCTGCTTAGTTTTTCCATCTTCATCTGTCTCTTCCAACATAGAAAGGGATTTGGCTGCATAATAGCCATTTTCCAATAACGCCCCCGATTCACTCACTTGGTATCGTTTAACACTGCTCGCTTCATTCGAACAGTAACGCTGCTCCACAAACTTCTTCGCAGTGAACCATGACTCCCCAGCTCCCAATGTTGAGACCTGTCTATCCAAGGCATCATAACTATTCACAGAGTACGGATTCCGGTCTTTATGAAAGGTTATGAGAGAGGAGGACAGTTCGGAAGGGGCCACGAAAGAGCAACCATCCTTCTGCGTTCCAGGAAGCCAGCTTTGCTTTTCCCTACCAAGTGCATCATGCTCCAGTAATGTATAGGCATACTTTCCTGTACCACCAAGACCATTGGTTGCCGTCTCTACAGGATAACCCAAGCCATCATAATACGTAACAGTCGTTATGGCGTGAGTTCCGTCCACGTCAAGCACCTCCTTACTCATCACATAGTTTTGAGTAGGACTTTGTGCCTTGGAAGAAATGGTCAAGGCACAAAGAAGAAGCAACATACTTACAATTCTTATTATTCTCATCTTTGTTTGAAATTATATGAATATCCATGCAAAACACCAATATGATCTCTAACGCTTTCCAACCTGCCTTCCGAGTCGTAGGAATAACTCGTTTCGTATCCATTTGGATTGATGACAGACGATATATTCAAACGTTCATCATACACATAAGCAGTCGTTTGGCATCCCTTATTTCGCGCAGCCTCATAAATAGACAGCAGCATACTTTTTGATAAGTAATTCCGACCACCCAATGATGCGACATAACTTGAGAGACCTTTCATTTCTGCATAGGTCACCCCTACGATTTTCATAACAGGACATTGATAATTATAAGACCATAGCAATGTTACAGGCACACCATCCTTTCCCTCATATTGCAATATATTACCATGCTCATCATAAGCATCAACAGTAGCTTCTGTCACCAAAGTTCTGCTAGGTATTATCGAATAGCACTTATTTATTACAGGCAATCCATTTGATTGTGTAAAATCATATCGTCCGCCTCCAGTAAAAGTACCATTACGATAGAACTCTTGCCCTGTGATTTTGCTCATGCAATGCTTGTCAACAAGTAAAGCCGAGCCTGCTGATTTATCATCACACGGATACCAATAATACGTAGCAGCCGTTTGTTTCCCATACTCATCTGCAATATTTTCTAACGATATTTGCATATTTTGTTGATTATACGAATAGTTTATGTCTTTGGCGAGCTTGACATTTCCCTGTTCATAATTGATTTCTTTTGCCCTTGTAAGATAACACCATTCTATAGGTTTCCTCAATATAGCTAAATCAAATTTTCCTACTGTTAGGTATCGACTTGGCAGATGAGTAGGCACACATTTTGGAAACAAGGCATATCCCAACTCTTTCTTATCATACGAATACTCCAACTTACGCAAAGGCATGCCATCTGTAGAAAACACCGTTTCACTTTTTATTTTTCCATTCAAATAACCCTTCGGATTATAAAAGAAAGCATTATTAACCCTCGCATTGATACTATTGTCCAGACTATACCCTTGGTTATAATACTCTGTCAAAGTCTTTTTCAACAACATGCCAGAAGAATCTAAGTCATATTTAGTGACTTTAGAATAGCCAACCATTGCCGGATTACTCAACGAGCATATGTAAGAATAACTTGGTTCCGAACTTGCATAATCGAAAGCAACATTTACGGATTTTTCCACATGATCATTTACACCAATATATGAATAATCCACAAAATGTTTTTCCAATCTTTGTGTAGGTATCAACAACTTGCCGTTTTGATATTCATATCTGGTTTCACCAAGCAATTCATTAGTTGAATCATAATTTTTGATATTCTTAATTCGTAAACCTGCGCCAAGTGACATTCCTCCTTTTTCTCTTCCAGAAGTATCACTTACTTTTACTATCTGATAACTTAAGGAACATTCTGCCACAGGTATCGAAGAACCTTTGCACTCCGGCACCTCAACCTCCAAAGAGTATTTTCCTGGAGCCAATGTCAATCGCATGGTGTTGCCATACGGACTTCCAATCGAAAAATCAGAAGTTGAATAGCTTTTAATAATCTCACCTGTATCCTCATTTTTCAAACAAGCTTTTGCTGTATATCTGTTCAAGTCTGGGGTATACAAAGAAACACGAAAGCTATATTCTGTTGTTTCCGTCACTGTGATTTCCTTCTTTTGATGACTATATCCTCCAGTACCATAAGCATTGGCACTACACCCAACAACAGAAACAACAAACCTATCGGCTGCATCCGGATAGTAATATTCGTCATCAAAACGATTAGGCTCATATTCAAAACATGAATAGCCGCCTGTTGGATATGTGAGTTTAGTCAACACTCCTACCTTAGAATATTTTTCCGATGCATAACGATTGGCATTACCCAGATAAGATACGGGGTTCACCAATTCACCTTGTAAGCTATACCTTGGCGAGCCACATAATGTACGACCATTATCAATACCATTAAAATACCCCCAGTAATCCTGAGAAAGGCTTCTAGGAGAAGGCAGTTCTGAATTTTCATAAGCCAGCTCATATATTTTAGAGTTAACCTTTACCCCTGTAAGTTTCAGACGTTTACCAGAAGTTCCATTCTGAGGAGAAGATTCTTTAAAATAATCATAACTAAAAGATATTCTGTCAAGAACATTGCCCCTAACAGTAGATTTTCTTACAATGCCGGCAATTGATTTTGCACCATCTAAATCCATTCTATCTGCTATGCTAAAACTGACAGAATCACGACAAGTGATTATCTTGGAAGGATATACTTTGTAAAAAAATCCAGAAGGATCACCTGTTGTATTAACATACGTTTCATTCTCACCCATAAGCGACATCATTTGGCCTCCTATATCATTGGGATAATTGCTTTTTTCATCAAGCTTTGCTTCTGAATAAAAGGTCTTTACGCTTCCCATACCTTTACTATAATTCATAAAATGCTGAACATACTGGAGTTCTATATGGCTCTTACCATTTTTTCCATCCAATCCGTATATATGAGTCAAAAAATATGAATCCTTATTCGAATATTCCTTAAAAGCCTCAAACTCATAGGTGACGCCATGTTCATCCGTCAATATAATATTTGCAGGATAATGATATTGAAAATCAGAAATAACAATTTTATACTTGCTAGTGTTCTCATCCAATGGGATTGCCACATTCCTTTCCCTGTCAATATAGAACGATACTGAGTTTCCACAAAAATTACCTTGGAAAACATCTGGAGTATAAAATCCCCTGACTAGATCAGAATACATTAAATACTGCTTTTCATTTCCTGGTGGCAAACAAATATCAACAGATGAGCCCGACACAACCATACCCATATTAGCTATATAATGGGCATAAAAAGGACTATAAGCCGAGTACACATGAAAATTGCTTTCAAAATAACTTTGAGGACTATTAGGTGTTTGCAGAAAATCATCGCGTCCACAAACAATATGTTTTATATAGCCACCACAACTTAAGTTCCATCCTAAGCCTACGAAAGTCGCATTTTGCTCCACTTTTATTCCAGAGGCATCATAATATAGTTCTATTGGATATGATACGTCACCAGACTTCACCTCAAGCAATGGTATTCTAATGTTCGGGGTACCTGTATATTCTGTCATCGCAATCGTTCCATATTTTCCTAATGAAGCTGCCTCTGGAGTCAGATGATTAAAATCTGGTAACAGCTTATCTATGCTCAAAGAGTTTTCTTGGGAAAATGAAAATGGAACATTGCAACAAACGACAAACAACAAACAGAGTATATTTTTACAACTCCTCTGCTGCATTGAATAGAAATCATAGAAAATAAAACTTTTCATAAGAAACGCATTATTATAGTTAAATTACTCAACGGAGACTTTCTCTGAAAGCCTCTGATTGTTTACATTAATATATAAGACATATTCACCTCGTGGCAAATTGCCAAAATCTATTACTTGCTCATATCCATCACCTGCTGGTTGATACTGGTTGAATGACTTCAAGAGCATACCTGATGTGTTACTGAGCACGAACCGCAGCTGACTGTCTGAGGACAAGGAATATGCTATGTGCAATTGCTTACCCGAAATCGTTACGTGATAGGTGATATGAGAAGACGTCTTCGGCTCTTGAGTTTCCTTACCTTGCTGCCCAGCTCGCAACTTTTCATTTTCAGAATCTTCCAACTTTTCGAAGCACTCAACATTGGCCACGCAAGCATATTTTCTCTGCAAGATTTCTCGATTGGCATTTTTCAAAGATGCCAGCAATATCTTGAACACAGGATAGCGATAACCTTGGGCATACCAATCATAAGAATTAACCTCCAACTGCATCTTTTCGACATTAGGCATTACTTCCGTGCTATCATTCAAAGGAATAATGACTCCATTAACACTCCTCTTGATTAATAACGTATTGGACAAAGATTCATTGTCTGGAAGGATGATTTTTCCAATATCAATAGCCTTAGTGTTACTTATTCCCCTCAGAACAAAATTTATCTTTGAACTATAAGTTCCGTGCCCTTTGATGTTACACACTAAGGAGTCATTAGCAACAAAGGGATAGCGAAGATACTCAAAAGTATCAACGAAATCTATCTTCACAAGGGATGTCTGTATCTGAGCCAAGTACAAGCCTGCTGTAGTTTGCACGAAATCCAGCATCTCGTCCTGCCCTATCATCCTAACCTTTGCAGAATCCTTACCATAGAAGGACACTTCTCTCTCCTTTCCCAAATACTTAAGATTTGAGAAATCCCATGTCAATTCATCATTCTCTGGGATACAGAGCTTTTCCATATCCACTAAGTCATAGCGGATACTATCTCCGATACGGAAGCTATTGGAGACACCAGAAAGCATTATTTTTCGCTGTGCTGATAAAACAGAGCATCCATAAAATACTATTACTACAAACATTATATATCTTTTCATAAGCTGATAAAACTATATTAATTTTCTATCAATGTATCTCGTTTAATTTTTGGCATTACAAGCGTATCGGGTTGATAATTAACCAAAACACTATCTCGATGTCTTTTATACATCCTTGATCTTTTGGTATAATTAATAAATGGAGTTTTATTTATAAACATCGTATCACTAGCATTTTCTGAATTAACAATTGGTACAGAATCCCGAACAGCATAACAAATCGAGATAGTATCTTTGCTTTTCATATGTTTATCAAACATATATACATTCTCACTAGCTGCAATTTTGTATACATTTCCACTAGAAAAAGAGAATCCAAAAGGAGATTGTATCAAATCCTCATAAAAAGGACCTACCCAATATGAACCTTTAATGCGATTATGCCATATTGGTACATCTTTAGATTTTACAATCAAATAAGAATTCTTACCCATTGGATATCTTTCCAAGTCTTTAACTATAAAAGAAACCATATGTCGTTCACTTCTCTCCTGTGTACAAGAAAACATACAAAATAACAGCATAAATACAATTAAATTTTTCATACGCACAAATTATTTTTTTACTATCCTAAAATATAAAGAAATATTTACCTTTCTCTCTATCTTTTTTTTCTTCCTTGTACTGAAATGGTTTTTGAAAATCTCTATAATCTTTAGGTATATGAGACTTGGGAACCAACTCTAAAGTGTCTACAGCGTTTTTGGGATCAATGTCATTACGAATCAAGATTCTATTATCGGAAACAGAAATAATTTTATAGCGAAAGCGTCCAAAACGGATTGTGTTACGGTTTAACAAATTCCAACTTGGTTCATAAAGATAATGAGAAACAAGAAAACCATTATATTCCCTAAAACGCCAATTTGCTCGAAACTCGATAAAAACACCTTTGCTATCGACATAAAAATAGAAAGAATCCTCCCTACAAAAATAAGGGTGTCTTGTTTCGTCCTCATTCTGCTTACTATCTATATAATGCCAATATTGATAACTATTTCTTGTAAGAATTTTCTTTGTATCCTTACAAGAACATAAGATAGCCATTATACATAAAAACATAACCGTTTTTACTATTTCAAAATCATTTTTTCTATTTTGTACCATATACATATTCAAAATGATTATTTCGTCTAACTATTCTACCTAATCCTAGCGGTTTAATGATTGAGTGAGTTCCATCGACATCAAGCACGTCCTTACTCAGCACATAGTTTTGAGTAGGACTTTGTGCCTTGACTGAAATGGCCAAGGCACAAAGAAACAACATGATACTTAAAGTTCTTTCAATTTACAATACTTTCAAGTCTGCCTTCTTAGTCAGATTTTTCTTAATATTCATAATTTACCATTATCTTCTTCAAATCCTTATCAGCCGAACTGCTGCCGTAATAAACTTCATACTTTCCTGCCTTGGCACGGACGGTATTGGTGGCAGTATCGAAGAGTTCGAAGTTCTTGCTGTCCAGGGTGATGACGGCTTGAGCTGTTGCACCGGCCTTCACCTCCACTCTCTCGAAAGCCTTCAAGCTCTTCAATGGTCCTTCGGTATCGGTAGGATCCTTTACATATACCTGCACCACCTCGGTTCCATCCTTCTTTCCAACATTACTTACAGGCACCTTCAGCGTAATCTTCTCACCCTTCTTCAGGATAGAGTTGGAAAGTGTAGCATCGCCAATACGGAAAGAAGTGTAGCTTAAGCCATAACCGAATGGGAAGAGCGCATCGTTCATATAACGATAGGTTCTGCCCTTCATACTGTAGTCCTTGAAATCAGGCAACTGATTGGAATTGCGATAGAAAGTGATTGGTAACTTGCCGGCAGGATTGTACTCACCAAAGAGCACACGAGCCACTGCCTCACCACCTTCCTGACCAGGATACCAGACCTGGAGAATGGCATCGCAACTCTCTGTCTCTGGAGTCAAGGCGATAGCCGAACCCGAACAGTTGACAAAGACAACCTTTTTGCCCGCCTCCTTCAAAGCCTTCAGAAAATTGCGCTGAACCTTAGGCAATTCGATGTTGGTGCGGTCACCACCCTTGAAGCCAGAAATCTCGATAGGCATTTCCTCACCTTCCAACTGTGGAGAGATGCCACCTACGAAGACTACTGTCTCGCAATCCTTCAACTGCTTGAGCGAAGCCTGATAGTCGATAGGATTCTCATGACCGATATTGATCTTCATATTGGCATTATAGGTTGGCATTTCAGCATATCGTATTTCTATCTGATACTCCTTGCCTTTCACGCCCTCAAACTCGATGCGGGATTCTGCTGTGCGCCAATCACTCTTTTCTGATTTTTTCTCACCATTCAGATAAACCTCATAATGACCGCAGGCAGCCACATCGAGCAATACCTTGGCGTTCTGCTTAGGACGGAATACGGTTTCATACTTGGCAGAAAAGCCTGTGAGCTTCACGTTTGGAGCAAAGGCATGCTGACCATAGGTAGTTACCTGCACAGGATTCTTTTCCTGGGTGATGGTAACAGGCTTGCCTTTCATTTCACGATTGTTCCAGAAAGTGCCCTTAAAGCCCATCTTGCCATCCATGCTACACTGGTCGAAGTAAGAATCCAAAGTCTGATCGTTCACCAGGTCGCACCCTTTAAAGGTGACGACCTGGTTTTTCTTCAAACGACTCTTGATACCATCCAGGATGGTAATTGTCTGTCGTGGAGTACCATTATAGTTTCCCCACATCATCGGTTCGTTATCCACATTTGGTCCGATGAAAGCAATCTTCTTTACCTTTTTATCGAGAGGTAATACCTCATTTTTGTTTTGGAGCAGCGTCATGGTCTGCAGAGCCATATCGAGCGAGAGCTGGCGATGCGCCTTGCTGCAAAGCACAGATACAGGAATCTTCGACCATGATACTATCTTGTTGTCATCCATCTCACCCAAGTCGAAACGACCTTCGAGCAGACGAATCACATGCTTATCAACTTCTTCTTCAGTCAGGGCACCATACTTCACAGCCTCAGGCACCGATTTATATACATAATTAAATCCACATTCTACATCGGTTCCTGCCAATACACCCTTAGCTGCTGCATTTCTGTGATTGCTAGACACCTTATGATTCTCCCAGAAATCCGTAACAGCGCCACAGTCGGAAACTACCAGGTACTTGAATCCCCACTCGTCCCTGAGAATCTGCTGCAAAAGGCGGGTGTTGCCGCAGCATGGTTCATCATCCCAACGCTGATAGGCACACATCACCTCACGCACCTTTGCATCCTGCACCAGTGATTTGAAGGCAGGCATATAAGTTTCCCAAAGGTCGCGCGGTGTAACATCGGTAATATTGTCTGTATGGCGAGCCCATTCTGGTCCGCTATGAATTGCATAGTGCTTGGCACAAGCCCAGAGTTTGCGGTATTTCGTATCTTCAGGTCCCTGCAATCCGCGCACCACGGCACATCCCATCCTACTGGTAAGATAAGGATCCTCACCATAGGTTTCCTGTCCACGTCCCCAGCGAGGATCACGGAAGATATTCACGTTTGGAGTCCAGACAGATAAAGCATGGAAACGGGTTACATCTCCTCCCTTCTGCTGCAGTTCATTCCATTTGGCACGCATCTCATCAGATGTTGCATCAAAGACTCTATACACCATTCTGTCGTTAAACGAAGCTGCCATTCCGATAGGTTCCGGAAAGACGGTTACATCTCCCATGTTTGCCACACCATGCAGTGCCTCGCTCCACCACTGGAATCTCTTGATTCCCAATCGTGGGATAGCCGGCGAATCATCCAGCATCAGAGAAGCTTTCTCTTCCAAAGTGAGACGACCACATAAATCTACCGCTCTCTCATGAGCCGAGAGGGCTGGATTCTGATAAGGCAACTGCTGCGCTGAGGCATTGCCGGAGGACATAGTTACCACAAACATCAAAGCTGCGTATATAACATTCTTGTTCATTGTAATTACTATTAAGCTATTAGTATATTAAATTGTTATTTGCGCTGCAAAGATAAACAAAAAAGCAGAATACTACTTTATCACAAGTATCAAATACTTTATATGATGTAACACTTACATCTGTATCTTTACAGCCTTTCCGTCATATTCCACACTCTTGCTTGCCTGCATAGGCTGATCGCCCGCACCACTATTGGCATCCACCAGTACGATGTGGAATCTGCGATGCTGGAGCATTCCCTTATAACTGCCCTTACGTGGAGCGATGTTCAGGGTTCTGTCTGCTTCATTCCAAACAAACTGGATTTCAGAGAATTTACCCTTCTCGTAATTATAGTTGTCACCCTCGTCCTCATAGAGCGTAAATTTACCATCAGCACCAGGATAGACACGGATTTCCAGCTCATCCCAAGGCTTCTCTGAACTATACTGCACTTCAGGACCGAATGGCAGGATGGTACCTGCCTTGATGAATACAGGCATGATGTCGATAGGACAAAGGCGCTGGATATCCTGACCGCCCTCATACTGGGTGTTGCTCCAGAAATCATACCATTTATTACCCTTTGGCAAGTAAACATTCACAGGCGCAGCTGCCTTCCTTACATCAGGATAGATGGTATGGCCCTTCTTTTCCTTATCCTTCCAGGTATATAAAGGATCGGTTACCGGCTTCACCAGGATGTTGCGGCCGAAGAGATACTCATCGTTCAGACGGGAAGCCTTCTTGTCTGCCGCATAATCCATTACCAGGGCACGCATCATGCTTCCGCTATTCTGTACACAGTCGCCAGCCGTACTGTAGATATAAGGCAAAAGGCGATAGCGCAGCTTGATGGCCTTAATCATAGCATCATAAGCCCAGTCGCCCTGCTTTCCGAATTCATACAGTTCGCTTACCATCGGCGAAGAACAGTGGTTGCGCATCAATGGCATGAAGGTTCCCCACTGCATCCAGCGGGTCTGCAGTTCCTGAATGGCAGGGTTCTTTGGATTCTGTTCAAACTCCCAGTAGAAGAAACCACCCAGGTCGGTGTTCCAGAATGGGATACCGCAGAGCGAGAAGTTCAAGCCCGATGGAATCTGATTCTTCATCTCGTTCCAGGAAGCCACCACATCACCGCTCCAGCAGAGGGTGCCATAATGCTGAATACCGAGACTGCCGCTTCGGGTCATCTGGAGCGAACGCTTTGTGTTGCCCTTCATCGCTCTCTGGTGCTCGTAGATGCTCTTGTTGTGCAACAATGGGAAGGCGTTCTTCACGCCCAACCATGAACCATCGAAGGTCTGATAGTTCTCATCGCCCGGCTTCTCAAAATGGTCTGGCTCCGTAGAATCGGTCCACCAGGCATCAAATCCCATCTGGTAGAGATGAGTAAGATACTTCCAGTAGAGGTTGCGAGCCTTCGGATTGAAGACATCGTATGGCATCACGCCACTGTTTCTTGGCCACGTTTCGAAAGGAAGGAGGGCATTCATCTTCTTCAGTTCACGATACAGCTCTGTCCACGGACCGAAACTAGCCCAGATGGAAATCATCAGATGGGCATCGTTCTTGTGAACATACTTCACCATCTCTTCCGGACTTTTCAGGCGGGGTTCTCCCTGTGCCTTCATCTGCTTCATATCGGTAGGAAGATACTTGGCATAGGCTGGGTCGCCCACCTTATTTATATAGTATGGGTTCTGGAACTTCATTGCATTCCAGTTGGAGTCGCATCCCCAATACTGCCAGTCCTGCACGATGGCATCAGTAGGAATCTTCAGTTCGCGATACTTGTCCAATACGCCAGCCAGTTCATCACTGGTTTTATAGCGTTCGCGGCATTGCCAGAAGCCCATCGCCCATTTCGGGAACATCGTAGCCTGTCCGGTGAGTTCACGGATGCTGGCGATGACGCCATCCTGCGTACCATCCTTGTACATGAAATAGTAGTCGGCGCAGGTTCCTACTTCACTGGTGAAGGAAGTGCATGATGGCTGGTTGCCATTATTCTTGGATGCTACGATATCATTGAAATAGGTTTTTCCAGCATTGTCCCAGTAAAGACCATAGCCTTTCTCGCTGGTGAAATAAGGGATGGCGATATAAGTGTTATGATTCCAGAGTTCAATATTCTGTCGACCACGCTGATTCATATAAACATCACGCAGCTGTCCCAGACCATAGATTGCCTCGTCATCAGCAAGACGGAAGTCCTGCTCTATGCGGTACTTGCCCTTGTTGGCTTCATCCTTGCGAGCTTCCAGACGGGTCTTCGTATCGGTAAGCAGCAGCTTTCCATCCTTCGAAAGGAAGCGGATTTCGCCAGTCTGCTGATTCAGTTCGACGGAAATAAAACTAGAATTGATTTTTACAATATCACCGTTTTCCTGTATTTGAACGCCCTTCATCTGCTGAGGTTTCAAGATGACAGAATAGCTTTTCTTCTGAACAGGAGCACCAAGTCCGGCATCAGATTTCAAGATGCGGACGATGGATGGAGAATAGAATTCGATGGTTACATTCTGCTGAGCCACCTGACGGGTGATAGACTTGGCAGCCATACCTTTCTGGGTGCCTGCCACCTTTACGCTCTTGGCGCTGAGTTCACTTGGAACGCCAACGACAGCGATGCCCAAAAGGGCAATGAGAGATAAATTCTTTAGCATACTTCTGTTTATTTTATTAGAGGGTTTATGATTGGGACGCTTCTCGATTGTCAAATCATCATGAATTTATTGTTGCCTGAAATTCCATTTAGAATTATCGCTATTGAAATCGAAGGGAGCCAAGCCTGGGGTACAATCACCGAGTGAAACCAATGCAAGCTTCTCTTCAGTGCCTGGCACTGCCTTAGGCATGATGCGATAGGTGCCATCGGTAAGCTGTTCGATGCGCCAAAGCTGGGCATCTTCACCCGTAAACTCAGGTTTGGCAATGACATCATGCAGAGCGGTTGCGGTAAGATAGCGAGTAGTGCCTTCTATGCAGATTTTATAATAAGGACCACCCAGATAACCACCCTTTCCGGCAGGCATGATACACCACTTCTGATGAGGACGGAACATGTAATCGTTCATTCTTACCTTCACCTCGCCCTTAGGCCATTCTGCCTCTACCTCCTTCAAGGTCTGAGGTTCGATATTCTTCAGAGGCTTGGTCGGCTTGATCCAGAAAGGTTCGATATCACGCTGCATTCTCACGAAATCTACGGCAATCTCCAGGGCATAGCCTCTTCGTTCCGATTCTATCTCGTAGGTTCCGGCATGAAATTCATCACCAGCCACAGGCCAGTCGTTCTTCCACAACAAAGGACGGATAGCCAACACGCTTCGTCCTCCCTGTCTGAAATCAGACTCATAGTGGAACGACATCTTTTCTACACCCTCTTCCTCGATATAGCGCCCGAAGTGACCGGGACCCGTCTTCAGATTATTGGCTGCAATCACCATCTTTCCACCGCCCTGCAACATCTCTCTGCCCACATTATCTACGTATGGACCGGTTATTTTTCGCGAACGTCCCACCACGATATTGTAGGTAGAATTAGGACCATCGCAACAGGTGCCATGAGTGCCGAGAAGATAATACCAGCCGTTGCGGTAAATCAAATCAGTAGCTTCGCAGTCGATGGCGATATTGACGGGTTCGTTGCCTTCCATCCGCTTACCCGTCTTCGGGTCAAGTTCTACCAGACGGATAAATCCGAAATAGGTACCATAGCTGAGCCAAAGTCTGCCGGTAGTAGGGTCGAGCAACAAACCCGCATCAATGGCATCACAGTCTTCATCATCTAAGGATGAGGCAACAACCACCGGTTCAGTATATTTGAAATCAGGCGATTTCGGATCGAGCGTTTTGTTCCACATCGTCAGGACATCACCGCGATGACTGCCTCCCAATCCACCACCCGTAGCACTGTAGGCTACAAGATAACGGTCGCCAATCTTCAACACATCAGGAGCCGCTCCTCTGCCGGGACGAACAGCACCACCCTGCCAGGTCCAGCCATCCTCCGACCAGATTCCGCCTTCACCCGTTCCAAAGGTATAATACTTTCCATCACACAGGGCAATGGTAGAAGGGTCATGAATGAAAGGTTCGCCCACCTGGGCTTCTGCCTCGTAAGCAGAGGAAGACAACAAGGCAACCAAAGCAGCGGCATAAAGTTTCTGCTGAGCAGCAACCGGGCTAAAATATCTGAAAAATATATTGTTCTGTTTCATAACTTTCTTTATTGATTGCACTACTTCACGTGAATAGACAGGTTTCTGACAGGCTTGCCTTGTCCGTCGATGAATCGGACACAGAAGTCGCTCATACCAGGACCATTGATTACCGCACCACGAAGAATATTCCTACCTTTCTTCAAGGTAAGTTTCTTAGAAACCACATCATCGCGAACCATTCTTCGGTCGCCTTCGAGCATCACCGCCTCCTCACCATTGAGCCACCACATGGAAGCACCATTCGAGCCAACAGACAAGCGGACGTCTTTCATCTCCTCAGGGCAATCGATAAGGGTAACCGCCCAGAACAAGACACCATACTTGGGTTTCTTAAACGAAGTAGCGAAACGGAAGAGCTTGACATTAAACAGCTTACTGTCCAGCGCATGCCATTTCAGTTTTTCCGTGCCCACCTTCACGACGGCTCCATCCTTAGGAACTGTTTCCATCTGTTTAGGGAAATACTGCGTATGGAATATCTCCTTCAGATAAGAATCAGTAAAAACGACATTGCTCTTGACCGGCATAGAGATGGGCTCCAGGAGCAACCATCTCTGAATAAAGCCAGCCGCATTAGGCATGACAGCCTGCTTGCCGACTGGTCCGAAATAAGGATTGATGTCTACTGGTAATTCCTTATTTTGGGCATCCGCAGAGGAATGTCCAAAAAGGAATACACATAAACAAAACAATCTAACTATTTTATTGAAAATGTTGTACATAGACTATTCATTATTATTGAGGTTCGATAATCTGATAACGGCCACTCAGATGCATGAAGGCGAAGAGACGCAACAGTCCGTCGTAATAGCCATCGAAGAAGCCTTCTTTATCTGGTTCATGTTTGGCATTCCAGAAATGACTGACGAATTCCCTGCCCTTCACATGATTGCTGACCAATGATGCCGCAGCCGAAGTAGCAACAAAACCGATAGAATGGCGGAGTGCCTTAGGAGCCGTACCTGCCGGCAGAATATCTTCTACCATCGTTCCATCTACATTATACTGGTCCAGGAAAGAATCAATGCCCTTACTATACAGGAAGTTCTGCAGCGTATTGGCATATTTCTGCTGCCACTCCTTATCCTTGCAAGCCCAGGAATAATCGAGCGCTATGTTCATTGGAACACGCCATGAGTCATAACGGAAAGCATCACCCAGCAACTGACCGGTCTTCATCAGACTGCCATCATAGTTGCAATAGTCCGGGTTCAAGCCCGTCTTCTCATTGATACACTTATGCAGGAACTCACGGCTTTTCTCAGCACACTCCTTCCAGAACTGGGACCGTCCGTCGTTAGCCCATTTCGCCCAAACCTCGTAAAAGGCAGAGAGATGGTAAGAAGGGTCGGTAAACTTCCCGCCCCAATGATCGGGCGTAAAGGTGATGAGCTGATGTTCGAGATTGATGAGCGGAGCTGTGCGGTCCATTCCCGCCTTCTGCATGCTGCAATCCAGAATATGCTGCGCTTCCTTCAGATAGTTGATACCTGTATCATTTCCCCATCGGTTGGATGCAAAGATGAGCGAAGTTACGAAATAGAGTTCACCATCCGATGCGGCTCCCTGCGCATTTCTCGTTCCATCAGTCTTGCAGCTCCATGCGAAATAGCCCTTATAAGGTCCTTCCTGATGCTGCATGTATTTCTTGCTCCATCGCCAGAGGCGGTCGAAGATGTCCTTCTTGTCAAACTGCACGGCAGCCATCATTCCATACGACATGCCTTCGGTTCTCACATCATTGTTCTTTATATCGCTGACATATCCCATGGAATCGCCCACCTCGAAATAAACCTTGTTCTTACCGTAGAATACATCGTTGAACACTTCGTTCACCTTCCTGTCAATATCAGCCTGCTTATAGCCCATCTCGGCAAAGAGATTGCGATACTGGTGAGTTTCGAAAGCTCCCTTTTCCCAAGGCAACGCATCGAAGCCCAGCCAGTCTACCTCTACGTCGGCACCACTCTGCAAGGATACGTGTAGAGCATGAACGCCCAAAGGAGCATGGAGCACCTGGGCACGGACATTCTTCCAGGCTGCCGACTTCGGAATCTTCACCTTAGCGATGATATTGCCCTTCTTGCCATCGGCTCTGACTACGAGCACACCGCCCTTTGAAGACTTGGCACGAACGGTGATTTCTTCCACCTTCTCATTACCGAAATCCACCTTATTATATATAATGGCAGTATTCGATTTAGAGAAGAGAGTCTTCCAACCGGCGAAACAGTTGTTCTTATCCAGATAATCAATACCAATACCCTTGCCTTGCAGCGCAGAATAGCGGTCAATCTGAATACGCGAACGAGCGTTCGTCAATCCCACACCTCTTAGCGTAGGTATCACCTTCTGTATCGTTCCGTCAGGATTGAAGTTCAGAGAGTCGATTCGCACCGAGCGGTTCTTGTCGAACTTAGGCGAATAATCATTATGGTGATAGAAGAGATACCACCGTCCCTGATATTCCACGATGCTATGATGATTGGTCCAGCACTTCGTAGGCGATTCATCCATGATGATGCCCTTGAACGTGAAAGGTCCCATCGGATGGTCAGCCATGGCATAAGCCAGCGTTTCGGTTCCATTCTTTTCACGTACCCAAGGGAAGGTGAAATAATACTTGCCGTTACGCTCGAAGGCAAATGGTCCTTCCTTGAATCCTTCAGGCAATCCCTCTACCAGTTTGGGTTCCGAGGCAAGTTCCGTCATGTTTGGTTTCAGCTTAGCCATGTGCAAACCAGCTCCAGCCCAGTAGATATAAGCCTGTCCGTCCTTATCTATCAGCACACAAGGGTCTATGCCGTGCACACCCTCTATGGGTTTCCACATCGGCATAAACGGTCCTTCAGGCTGGTCGGCAACCGCCACACCTATTCCGAATCCCTTCTCCTCCCCTTTCGGAGCAGCAGGGAAATAGAAATAATATTTCCCGTCTTTCTCTACACAGTCAGGAGCCCACATCGTATAACTGCCGTCCTGTACCCAAGGTACTTTGTCCTGCGAAACGATGACTCCATGATCCTGCCACTCCGTAAGATTAGTGGAAGAGAAAACGTGATAATCTGCCATGCAGAACCATTCCTTCAGTTTCTCGATAGGACTCGGAATATCATGAGAAGGATAAAGATATACCTTCCCGTTGAATACGCGAGCCGTAGGATCAGCAGAATACTGTCCGCTGATAATCGGGTTCTGAGCCGAAGCTCCTGTCGATAACGCCAGCATCAAGGCACACATCCATGTTTTCATACGCAAATTCCTTTAAAGAAGAAAAAAGGGAGTGCTTTTTTTCAAAACACCCCCTAATTGTCAAACAATCTATAGTTCTTTAAACTAAAAACACTATATTAACAAAACAACTTCATGATTACCAACCAGGATTCTGCTTCAGGTTAGGGTTCTTATCCATCACGGTCTGTGGATAAGGGAAGAACTCATGCTTGCCCTCCTTGAAACCTACCTTGAAATTAGTCTCAGGAGTGTTGGTCGTATAGAAACGGCTGTTTGCTTCTGTTCCATACTGCCAAGTTACATTCTGGTCGTCTGCCTTTGGAGCTCTGAAAACCTTATCAAACAAATGTGGCACGACTGTACCAGCCTTAGTCAAACGCTCTTTGGCCTTTGTATCATTCCATCGCATGATATCGAACCAACGACAGCCTTCAAGCCAAAGTTCATATGACTTTTCTTTCTTCAACACATCCATATCAACAGTTTCACTGACTGTCTTTGAACCGGCGCGCTCCTGAATCTTATTGATATATATCTTAGCTTCATCCAGATCGCCTGTCTGAATACAAGCCTCTGCATAATTGAGCAAAACCTCAGCGTAACGCATGACAAGATAATTATTCAAGCGAATGTTATCACCATATTTCTTGCCTTGAGTATCAGAAGCTCTCATTACTTGCTTGAACGGCAACCAGGTAGAGTTGCCGTAGAGTCCCTGAACAGGGTCATTGATGCCAATCTTGTCACTGGTTTTCTTCTGCTCGTCAGTCATTTTATCGATTTCATCCTTGCCGTAAGACATATGATAAACCGCATCATCAATACGCTTTAAAGTAGCATTCAAGCGATAAGAGTGATCACCATCATTTCTATAAAACTCGTCACCAAACCACTGAGGCACGCCAAGGCCACCCCAGCCATCAGCGCCGCCACAATAAACCTTGTTAGGAGAAGCAACAAAGTGATCAGCACGCCAATCCCAATAGTTGGTTTCCATCCAGCTAGAACGCTGAATCATACCAGCCCAATTGGACTTACCTGTATTATACTCGAAGTTGATTTCAAATACCTTCTCCTCGTTGGCATCACCCTCGATATGGAAGTTGTCGGCATATTTCTCACCAGGAACAAGATCATACTTCTCCGAGTCTATAACCTTTTTAAGGGCAATTTTAGCCTTGTCATACTGCTTGGCGAAAAGGTAAGCCTTTCCGGCAAGAGCCCATGCAAAGCCCTTGGTTACCTTCACTGCTCCATCCTTGTCATCCTTACTTTTACGCTCATCCAAATCGTTGGCAGCATTCTCACATTCCTGCGCAATCCACTCTATCAACTGTTGGTGATCCATCGGATGCTCAGGATCCTTATCACAATTAAAAGGCTGTGCAGAAGGATCCAGAGCTTTAGTTACCAATGGTGGAGTACCCCAAAGATTAGCCAACAGGAAATAATCATAAGCACGAAGCACACGAGCCTCTGCAGCGCAACGTTTCTGCACAGCGGTAGTAGCATCGGCAAAGTGATCGAGTACAAGGTTACAGGCATATACAGAGTGATAGAGGCCTGTGTACATAAACTTTGGCACCTCAGCCTCAGCATCATAATAGAACTGATTGAGCATGATACCAAACGTATTATCACCAGAGTTGGAACCTGCTGCCAACACATCGTCTCCACAATCATTGACTATCACTCTCAATGGAGTATAAATACCTGGGCCACCACCATCGTGGTTACGTCCCACCACATTACACATAAAGCTTTCGTATGCAGCAACGAGAGCCGCCTCTGCATCAGCATCGGTCTTATAGAAGTTCTCGGTAAGTATTACACCCTTCTGCTCAATGTCAAGCTGATCCTCACAAGATGTAGTGAGTGTCATTGTTCCTGTGGCAGCAAGAGCCAATATTGTTGAAAATAATATTTTCTTCATTGTTTTTGAATATTAAAGGTTAGAATGTTACATTGATACCAAATACCACCTTCTTGGAAGTTGGATAAGTACCATTATCAAAACCACGAGAGGCACCACTGTTGATAGAAGCGGTCTCCGGATCAGCACCAGGATACTTGGTGATGGTGAAGAAATCATCCAGTGAGCAATATACACGAAGATTGCTGATACCTGCCACGCTAGAGATAGACTTTGGCAATGTATAGCCCAACTGAATCTGCTTGATCTTGAAATACGAGCCACTGAACACAGCTGCATCAGAACTGAAGAACTTCCAGTCTGTAGCAACCTTTTTCATATCAGGATATTTAGCATTGGTGCGGTCTGCTCTCCAAGAATCCTTCCAGTAGGTATCAATTCCATTGATCAACGGACGGTCAGCAGAAACCATCAAGTTGTAAATCTTGTTGCCAGCAGAGCCTGTTCCAAATACGGTGAGGTCAAAGCCCTTATATTCTGCATTAAGAGTAATACCATAAGTAAACTTAGGAATACCTGAGCCCAAATCCTGCTTATCTTCATCGGTTGGAGATGAAGTTGTTTCGCCATTCTTATTATAATAGAGAGCGCTACCATCTTCGGCTACACCTGCATACTTGTAACCACGGAAATACCATACCTGATGGCCAGCCTCGAATGTAGGCTTAAGCTGGTTATTGAATCCATCAATACCTACTTCGGTCAAACGGCTTACAAGGTTAGAAACCTCCTTCACCTCATTCTTCAGAGTTGAACCATTTACGGTCACACTATACTTAAAGTCCTTGATGTGATCTCTCCAACCCAACTCGAAATCAAGACCAGAGTTAAGTACCTTACCTGTATTAACAACTCTCTTGTTTACACCAATCTCTGGAATAGGAGCGATTTCAATCAAGAGGTCCTTGGTTGTCTTACGATACCAGTCTAAGCCCAAAGTCAAACGGTCGTTAAGGAATCGCGCATCAAGTCCAAGGTCAACCTGCTCTGAAGTTTCCCACTTCAAGTCAGGGTTAGCAAGTCCAGAAGGCATAGAACCTAAAGTCAGCTTACCATCACCGATAGAAGGATTATACTGATAGAAACTCTGATTAAGAGCTATGGTAGAAGCATAACGATAATCGCTCAAGATATTGACGTTACCATTCTGACCCCAAGAACCACGAAGTTTCAAGAAAGAAATGGCATCACGGCTTATATTGTCCTTGAAGAACTTCTCATTGCTGATAGCCCATCCTGCTGAAACTGATGGGAAGTTACCCCAACGTGCCTTCTTTGAAAGTTTTGATGTATCGAAAGCATCACGACGGAAGTTAACCTGCATGAAGTAACGGTCGTCATAGCTGTAAGATACACGGCCAAAGTAAGATAACTCTGTTGCATCTGAAGGAGCGTTACCTACATTCTTGGTTGCATCAGCCAACAAGTAGTTGATGTAATGGAAGTTTGGCTGATAAGATGTGAGTATGTTACCTCCTGTAGAACTGATGGAACTGTTATCCCAATGATTCTTGGTAAACGACATACCTGCCATGGCACCAATAGTGTGCTTGCCGATTGTTGTCAAATAGTTGGCAAAGTTCTCCCACTGATAGTACAAACCATTATTGGTATTCGCTTCAATGGTATAGTTTTCACTATGTGCCAGAGATGATAACCAATATGGAGTCTCGTAGTTATGATAGTTACTCTGAGTGATGCGATAACCTAAGCGAGAAGTAAATGTAAAGCCCTTGAATGGCTTGATATTGGCAGCAACGGTACCACGTACATTGATACCAGAATTCCATGTATCATGACGGTCGCGCTGATAGAGAGGGTTACCAGCAGCTTCTTCTACATATTTAGAAGTACCATAGTAGTCATTGTTATGGCTTGGATCTCTAGGAACTGGGCCACCGGCTTCTACCTGTGCCTTCATGCCAGGAGCCAAATCCTCCACATTACTGATATAAGCTGGAGTCAAAGGATCGATAGAAACCACAGAGTTCAGGAATGAACCATAACCCTTGGTCACACCTTTGGTCTTCCACTTTTCAAAAGATGTATTAGTAGTCACGTTCAACCACTTATAGATATCATAGTCGGCATTAATCTGACCCGTGAAACGCTTATAAGTATCCTTGCTACCCTTAACGATACCATCATTGTTCAGGATATTCAGGCTGGCGAGGAAACGTCCCTTACCGTTACTTGCCTGCAAGGTGAGACTATGCTGGTGAGCCAAGGAATTCTCAAACACCTCGTCATACCAGTTGGTATTCTGTCCATTATAACCGTTTTTCTGGAGCAAGGCATCATCAATATCACCCAAGTACTTATGATACTCAATATACTCAGGAGCATCAAAGATATCAGCCCTCTTTCCCAAAGACTGGATGGTGAACTTGCTGCTGTAAGAAATCTGAGCCTTACCGCCATTGGCAGCACCCGTCTTGGTAGTAATGATAACGACACCATTACCCGCCTGCGCACCATAGATGGCAGCAGAAGCGGCATCCTTCAATACCTCCATGCTCTCAATCATAGATGGATCCAGGTACTGGATGTTATCCACCTTCAGACCATCGACAATGAGCAACGGACCGATATTACCACTATTAGAAGAATAACCACGGATACGGATATCGGCAGCCTCACCCGGACCACCCGAGTTGATAATCTGCACACCGGCAGCCTTACCCTGGAGGGCAGCACCGGCATCGGTAGCTGACAAACCCTTGATGTCATCGCTCTTGATAGATGCAACAGCACCAGTCAGGTCGCTCTTCTTCTGAACGCCATAACCGATGACAACGACATCATTAAGAACTTTTGAATCATCCTTCAAGGTAATGGAAAGGGTTTTACCAGCCTCAGCTTTCACGGTCTTAGGCTCCATACCCACATAGGTAATTGTCAATGTTGCATCAGGTGCAGCATCAATGCTAAACTTACCATCCAAGTCGGTAACAACACCCAGCTTGCTACCATCTACTTTAACAGTAGCACCAATCACAGGTTCTCCACTTGGATCAGTCACTATACCTTTTACTATGCTCTGAGCCGAAACTCCCAAAGGAAGCAAACAGAGCAGGAATAGCAATACAAACGGCTTTTCAATCATTTTTAAATTCTTCATCTTAAAAATAGATTAATAGTTATACTTACTTGTCAGTTGCTAAATATTACATTATTATATTCCACATCCTAAATTCTCTAAAATTTCATTAAGGATGCTGAAACACGTCGCAAAAATAGATAAAAACATTAAAACGCATTTTATCTCAACCTTAATTCCGCAACACTATTGTAAATTAAACTTTTTAAGTACCTGAGCAACAA
>ENA-OXQY01000021-OXQY01000021.1-human-gut-metagenome-genome-assembly--contig:-NODE-21-length-68260-cov-40.628796_pt1 | contig 68260 bp, 53 predicted proteins | sample MGYA00249588_ERZ652575 | MGnify/ENA primary metagenome ERZ652575 (study PRJEB26925, sample SAMN05826562) | human gut metagenome | biome: ENVO:2100002; feature: ENVO:00000062; material: ENVO:00002003...
CGTAAGGAGTCGTCGGCAGCGTCAGATGTGTATAAGAGACAGCTTACAATTTATAACCATGAAAAAGGTAACTATCGCGAAAAAAACTGAATACTGAATACTGAACACTGAACACCCTTTTAGGAATTATAAGCCCTAGTTATAATGGCAATCACCAATCCATCATAACCCTTGCCAAAAATAACTTTTTTCAAAACTTTCTCCCGAAATCCTTGCCAGTTTCAAAAAGAAATCGTAACTTTGTGGTGTGGTATATAGCCACGTCAATAATAGTAAAACGATAACATTATGATTATCAGTAGATTTACCCCCCCCCATATTGGGGAAGTTGGCTCTTGTAGCCGCATTTTTAACGCTTGCCCTTGCCAGTTGCAGCAAGGATGATGTAAGCTCCGATACCGACCCGGTTGTCAGCCCACCTGCCGACAGCGAGGCTCCCAGTTATTATGCCATTACCGATACTGAGGGTATCGGCTTCACCAAGGATGGCATCGCCTATGAATACATTTCTAATGGTAAGACCCGATGGGTGCTTAGCTATCAGGAGATAGCCAAGCGCCTCGACATAGATATCTCCAAGATTTCAACCATCAAGATTACCAGAGACCAGGTTTTGAAGAACGGTCTCTGGCGCTTCGACGTGCGCTTCGACGGACAGAAGGAAGGCACGGCGTATGCTATTGATGTCGACCCAGAGGATGGGGAGATAGAGTGGGTGATCACCTTGGAGGATTTGCCAGAGGGAAATGTGTTTACACTCACAATGAACATAGAAAAGAAAAAGTAAGGAGTATTTACAGGCATTATTGTGCCCTAAAAATAACATGATACTCTTTGCGATTTTCTTTTCTAATTGTGAGGGGTATCATGTGCATAACATGATATGGAACAAACAACATCAGCTACAAACAATATAACATTCAAGGACATATTGGCTCGTTTCAGAAACAAGTCCGTTACCGAACATGACAAGGGAGCCAAGTTTGAAAAATTAATCAAGCGTTGGTTCTTGACCGAGCCCGAATATGCCAATGTCTTGGACAAAGTATGGCTATGGGAAGAATTCCCAGGCAAGGAAAGCATGGGTGGAGTAGATCTAGGAATTGACCTCGTGGCGAAGACCGACGAGGGTAAATTCTGGGCTATCCAATGTAAGTGCTATAAGGATGATGCAGTTATCAGCAAGAAGATGGTAGATTCATTCATAGCGAATGCCAATCGCCAGTTTGTAGATGATGAAATGCATACCAATCGCTTCGATAAGTTGTTTTGGGTTTCCACGACCTCGCATTGGGGCAAGAATGCACAAGAAAGCATCAAGCACCAAGCTATTCAATTTGTACCTATTTACACTAATCGTCTTCAATACTCTTCTGTAAATTGGAAGGAACTTGTGGAAGGTAAGCAGGGTAAGGAGGCGTTGCTTGCAGGCAAGACGATGCGTCCACACCAGATTGATGCGTTGACCAAGGCTCACGAATACTTCGAAAATCATGACAGAGGCAAGATGATTATGGCGTGTGGTACTGGTAAGACGTATACCTCTCTCAAAATCGTGGAGAACGAGACGAAGGGCAAGGGCTTGGTGCTGTATATGGTGCCAAGCATCGCCTTGTTGAGCCAAGGTCTCGAAAGCTGGGCAGAGGATTCGCAGTATAAGTTGAAGCCTGTTTGTATCTGTTCTGATGCCAGTGCCTCGAAATATGCCGATGATGATGAGAACAATCTGCTGGATATGACTTTCCCTGCATCTACAGATGTTGATACCATAGTCAAGCGGCTGAAATTTTATCAAGACAAGGGCGATTTCATCGTTGTGTTCTCTACTTATCAGAGCATAGATGTCGTGTCAAAAGCGCAAGCAAAGCTATTGCATGAGACGGACGGCAAGTTTGGTAAGTTCGATTATATCGTATGCGACGAGGCACACCGAACAACAGGCGCTAAATCGAAGAATAAAAGCGAAAGTCACTTTACGAAAATACATGACAATGATTTCATACATGGAGCCAAACGCCTCTATATGACTGCCACGCCTCGCTATTATAAGGACAGCGTGAAGAAAAATGCCGAGGAGAAGGATTTTATCCTTTGGAGCATGGACGATGAGAGTATTTATGGCAAGGAGTTTTACCGCATCGGATTTGGCAAGGCGGTGAGCCTTGGCTTGTTGACCGATTACAAGGTGCTTGTCCTGACAGTCTCGGAAGATGAGTTGTCTGATGAATTGAAGGCTGGCATCAAGAAGGATACGGAGCTGAATGCGGATGATTATACCAAACTGGTTGGTTGCGTCAACGGACTTTCCAAGCGCATTAAGGGCGATAATGGGGCTACTATTCAGGAAGATCCATCAAAGATGCATCGTGCCGTAGTGTTCTGCTCTTCCATCAATCGTGGAAAGCGTAGCACTGGTGGCATCTGTTCAACCGAGTTTGCCGAGGAATTTCCTAAGATTGCAAAGCTTTACAAAAACGATGTGCAAGAAGAGGAAAAACAGCAAGTGGTAGATGTCGAGGTTCAGCATATTGACGGCACTATGAACGCTCAATTGCGTGCCGACAAACTAGAATGGTTGAAAGAAGAGACTGGGGATGATAATAAATGTCGTATCCTCTCCAATGTGCGCTGCCTTTCGGAGGGTGTGGATGTACCTGCGCTGGATGCCGTGATATTTGCCTCTGCTAGAGATAGCCAAGTGGATGTGGTTCAGAGTGTAGGTCGTGTGATGCGTAGCTTCCATGGCAAGAAATTTGGTTACATCATCGTTCCTGTTGTCCTTCCTCCAGGAGCTAATCCTGATGATATTTTGGGCAAGGAAAGCCACCGCTTCAACGTGGTTTGGGATATTCTGAATGCCCTCCGTGCGCATGATGACGAGTTCAACGCCACAGTCAACAAGATAAATCTGAACAAGAACAAACCTTCCAAGGTGGTGATAGGTACCATCCCTGGGCATACCTTTGCCATGCGCAATGACGGAGGCGTGAGCGGTCACGATGCTGATGGCGAGAACGTTAACACACAGCTCTCTCAGGAAGAGATAGCCAAGCAGTTGGAAATAAAGTTTGGACCTTTACAAGATGGTATCTATGCCAAGTTGGTTGAGAAGGTGGGCGACCGTCTTTATTGGGAAAACTGGGCGAAGAAGGTAGGTGATATTGCGCAGAAATTCATCTATCGTATCAACGAGTTGATAAAGAGCGGTAAGGCTGCCAAAGAGTTTGATGCATTCTTGAAGGGTTTGCAGCAGAATATCAATCCTAGTGTGGATGAGGAACAGGCTATCGAGATGATAGCTCAGCACATGATTACCCGCCCTGTTTTTGATGCTTTGTTTGAGAAATACCGTTTTGTGGAGAACAATGCGGTAAGCCGCTCTATGCAAAAAATGCTCGACCTTTTGGAGAAAGAAGAGCTGGATAGAGACACTGAGGCTCTTTCCAACTTCTATGAGGATGTACGCAAGAATGTGAGCGACATTGATAATTTGGAAGGTAAGCAGAGTATCATAAAGACCTTGTACGAAAAATTCTTCAAGGGTGCTTTTCCGAAAACCGTGGAGAAGCTGGGTATTGTCTATACGCCAGTGGAGTGTGTGGACTTTATCATTCGTTCGGTGAACGACATCTTGAAGTCCGACTTTGGTTGTACCTTGTCGGATGAAAACGTGAATATCCTCGATCCATTCGTGGGCACAGGTACGTTTATTACTCGTTTGCTTCAGAGTGGACTCATCAAGTCTGAGGACTTGGAGCGCAAATACAGACAGGAGATTTTCTGCAATGAAATCGTATTGTTGGCATACTATATAGCGGATGTCAACATTGAAAGTGTATTCCATGAATTGATGAATCGTGAGAAGTATCTTTCTTACGATGGTATCTGTCTGACGGATACCTTCCAGATATCTGAGCATGAGGAGGGGAAGATAGATAATTCTTGGTTTCCAGAAAACTCGGCAAACGTGGATAAGTTGAAGAGATTGCCTATACAAGTGATTATCGGTAATCCACCGTATTCTGTGGGGCAGAAATCTGAGAATGATAGGGCAAAAAATCAGTCGTATAGACACTTGGATAGTCGTATAGCTAAAACATATGTAGCAAACTCAATAACAACTATGAATAAGGCTATGTATGATTTATACATAAAGGCATTTAGATGGGCTTCTGATAAAGTAGCTTCTAACAAGGAGGGTGGAATCATAGGTTTTATCAGTAATGGTTCATGGCTAGATGGTAATACTACTGCTGGATTTAGAAAGTGTTTAGAGAGAGAGTTTTCTAAAATTTATGTTTTAAATTTGCGTGGAAATCAATTACATGGTGGTGAATTGTCTCGAAAAGAAGGTGGTAAAATCTTTGGGGAGGGATCAAGAGCCACTATTGCTATTACTTTGCTTGTTAGAAAGCCTAATCAATCTTTGGATGAAAAGGCAATTATTTACTATCATGATATAGGTGAGTATTTGACGCGAAATGACAAGCTAGCTAAAGTTCAAAAGATGCATAGTGTCTTAGATAAAAATATTAAGTGGACTATTTTGAATCCTAATGTCCATGGCGATTGGATTTCTATACGAAATGAAAATTTTTCTATTTTGATTCCTTTAGCAGAAACAAAAAATAATAAGACGAATCAATGTAAAGTATTTTCATTCAATAGCAATGGAGTAGTGACTAACAGGGATGCTTGGGCATATAATTATAGTAGTATAAACCTTTCATCAAATATGGGAAAGATGATTGATGTTTATAATAAATGCGTTGATAGGTATCTTGATGATTCAGCAAAAAATAAAACAATAAAAGCTGAAGATTATATTGAGACAGATGAAACTAAAATTAAGTGGGTTCAGAATCTAATTAGAGATTTAGGAAAGGGAATTAAACATAGTTTTGTTAGTAATGATGTAAGAATAAGTATGTATCGGCCATTTTGCAAGCAAAATCTCTACTTTAGTAAAGAGTTTAATTGGAGTAGATATTTGCAGCCATCCATTTTTGGCAATAAGTCGTGGAAAAACAAAGTTATTTGTTTAAGTGGAGTAGGTGCAAGCAAGCCTTTTACTAGTTTAATGGTTGATAATATACCTTGCTTGGATATGATTGAAAAAGGTCAGTGCTTCCCTCTTTACTGGTACGAAGAGTCAAAGACGCGTCAGCTTTCACTCTTTGATGAAAATCCTCAGTCTGAGTACATTCGTCATGATGGCATCAGCAACTGGATATTGAATGAGGTACGTAGTCGCTTGAAAATCAAGAGCATCGACAAGGAAATGATATTCTATTATGTCTACGGCTTCTTGCACTCGCTAGAGTATCGCAGTACTTTTGAGGCAGACTTGAAGAAGAGCCTTCCACGTATTCCAATCATCGAGGATGTGGATGCCTTCAATGATTTCTATCAGGCAGGTAAAGCACTCGCCAAGTTGCATCTCAACTACGAGAATGTACCTGCTTACGAGGATTTGGAGATAGAGGACACCTATCATGGCAAGGATGCATACGAGCATTATGCCGTGAACCCGAAGATGAAGTTCCCTAAAAAAGACCAGAAGGACACTATCATCTATAATGACTATATCACCATCCGTCATATCCCTGCTGAGGCATACGACTACATCGTGAATGGCAAGTCTGCTGTAGAATGGTTGATGGAGCGTTACGCCATTACTATCGACAAGAAGAGCGGCATCAAGAACGACCCTAACGATTGGTCGAGGGAGCATGAGACCCCAGGCTATATCTTTGACTTGGTTTGTTCCATCGTCAACGTGAGTGTGAAGACCATGGAGATAGTACATAAATTGCCTAAACTCTCATTTAACGGTGCAGAGGTAAGCATCGACCTCGCAGGCAGAATGAGCGAAATCTCTGATTCTGTCAAAAAGGAGTTGACTATCGCTACCGAGGATAATACGCTCTATTTGCAAGTGAACAAGGATGACTTTTATAACATCGTAGTGGAAGAAAACCATAGCTTGGTTCGTCCAATTACGGAGAGTTCAGCCCCTCGTTACATCGTTGTCAACGAACAAGGAATTCCGCTCTACAACAAGCAGAATGTGAAAGAAGGCGTTCGCTACTATCTGAACGACTATAATGCTGGCAAGTTTCCATACGCATTGAGAGAATATCGCTATCTCAAACTGGTAAATGGCAAAGCTACAGTGCTCATAGCCATTCGTAGGATCAATCTCAAAGCCGAGAACGTGAAAGGCAATATGGCTCAATGGTACGTGGAATTTAGCCTGGGAGAAATATTGAAAGTTGAAAACTATATTATAAAATAAAACGGAAGAAGATATGAAAAAGGTACTTTTATTTATGTTGATGTGTGTACTAAGTTTACATGCATATTCACAGTCAAAGGACTATTATTATCAGCATGGTGGTCTTTTGTATCATTTGTCGTTTTACACGGATAAGGAAAATGACTACGTGGCAGATGCTTTCTGTCTTAATATGTTCTATAAGTTTGGTTACAAAGGAAAAGATTCTAGAGGGCAACTACGTTTCCAGTCATTCACATATGTTGCAGAACAAAAAATGGTTCAGACCTTTTATTCGCCACTCCCAATTCCGCAAATGACTGGTCGTGTGATAAAAAGCTATACAAGTAATAATATGCTTATTTCTTCTGATTACTCTACAATGATTCTAAATGGTATGGGATATGTCAGAATCAGCAAAGAAAAATATCAGAAGATAGTCAACGGTATAAGTAGTGGCTCTTATAACTCTACAAGTTCATATTCCACTCAAAATAATAGCAGTTCTAAATATGGCACAGAGAACAGGTCGTCATATAAATCAGAATGGAAAACTTGCACTGATTGTGGTGTTACTGGCGACTGTAAAATTTGTCATGGATATGGAAAATCCATATACGATGCCTATTATACGGGCAATGGCAAATTCGTCTCTGAATGTTGGTATTGTGGCGGTCGTAAAGTATGTCCAACCTGTCATGGACGTAAAAGAATCAGAATAAGATAACCTAAAAATAAGCCCTTTAGCAGAGAGTTTACTCTAACCAACAGGGGCTAACTAATTTATAATTATGGATAATAATATTAGCACTAGCTATAAGATATACAATCTTTTATACTCTAATGACACGGAAGAAGAATTAAGGAAAAGATTCAAGGAAATCATAGCAGCATCGAGAGATTTAGGAATAGAGATTCGTCCGAGAGATGTTGAACGGGGCATGGAGATATGTCATCAACTAAAAGACCTGGATGAAGAAGATAATGAACCTGTTGCCCCTATGCAGTATCCAAACGAAATGGAAAATGAAGGAATGTACTGCCGGGAGGACTTACAACTTGAGGACCCTTCTTCTGTGGATATAAGCGGACACATTCACTTACTGGTAGATGTTGCCATGGAGGAAAGAAATTATCATGATGCGCTCGTTGTACGTCGCTTCTTGGAGACCTTTAACAGAAAAGACAATCATTTGGTTGAAGCTGAACTTCCTAGGCTTGATGCTTATATCGACACTCTGGATGGCTATAATGAATACATGGAGCAAAGGAATAGAAAACCATTGAAAAATGGTACCAGAATCGGCCGAAAAAAAGAATACCTTTTTGTGTCTGATGAAGCATCTTCTGTAAAAGATGAAGAGACGACCGCCGAGCAAGCCTCTTTATTTATAGAATTTCTCAACCTAAATGGCCTGAATTCTATGTCTACCAGTGCGAGCAAGTCTTCACCAATGAATATCGCAATATTTGCGTTTATCAGATATTGGAGAAGAAGGGGTATCTTGGCACCGCAGCACATCGTCAGTGCCAATGCTATTTATCGATTTCTTACCGATGATTGCCATATACGAAAAGAAGTTACGATAAAATCGTTCTACAATGTCTTCAATCATTGTGAGGACATGAAAAATCAAGAAATGGATGATAAAGTGGCTGATTTCTTTGCCCATAGATGATTTTTTTTATGGGACAAATATTAATCCTATTTTTCCTATTTTTCCCATAGGTGTTTTTGCCCTATCTTTGCACCCGTAATCAGACAAGTAAAGTCTGGTTGCGGGCGTTTTTTGTTTATAGGAATCCGGTACCGTTCCTGAAACTGAAATTAGGCGAATAACTCGCAGTCCAACCCATAAACATTATATATAAATATGGCAGGAAAAGCTTATGTATTTTATCATCCGCAGTATGGCGGATTGAGAGTGGTGAACAACGAAGAAGGATTGTTCTTTTGCATCGAGGACCTGGTTGCTATCACAGATATCGGCAGAGATAAATTGTTCCCGGTATTAGCCGATACGGAGGGAAAAGTGGTAGAAATATACGTGGAAGCGGAAACCAAAAAGGTTCCGAAGGATTTTAAACCTCGTTTGTTTTTCAGTGAATTCTTTGGCAATGCTGACAAGTTAAATCGAAATAGTAAATTGGCTTGGAGAAGTATGACGTTCGTAGACTCTCAGGTGGTGAGAGATATGACGATAGGCTGTTCGAAAGATCCTGAGCGTAAGTTGTTTTACAAGTGGGTCAAGGATTTTATCCAGCCTGTGATGGAGGACGAGGACAGATGTTGGTGTTATGAATGTGTCATGATGAAAAGAGTCTGTTATGACCCTCTGAAAAAAACGATGGACATCCGATATGCTGCCGACGGCCTGTATATCAACGATATACGAATCAACTGACATTATTCATCTTTTAAACAAGTTATTACGATTATGAAACAAGCAACAAAGAAGCAGCTCCTCAACGCCCAGAAGGTGGACGGAGCCATCATCAGTGAGGAAAACGGTACCATCGCCTTCCGCAAGGCGCCATGGAACGATACCGAGGTTATCAGCGAACAGCCTAAGGTGATACCGGGCAGAATGGTATGCTCTGGCGAGAAGGGAGGCGATGAGTTCGACTTCAAGCCTTATGAACGTACGGGCGAGAAGATCTTCGAGGAGATTTTCAAGACCAAGCATGCCGTGGTGCGCACCACCAAGCGCACGGTGCAGGTAAACTATACCTTCAGCCGTGACCTGGACAAGCAGGACATGCTGCGCTACCTCAAGGTAGAGCACAAGGAACTGATTGCCGGATTCAAAGATAATGTTGAATGTTGAGTGTTGAATGTTGAATTAGGCTAGCGCCTTTGCGACCGTTAGGCAATTCAACACTCAACATTAAATTCAACATTCAACACTCAACATTCAACATTAAATTCAACATTCAACATTCAAAAAAATGGAACATATTATAGCATATAATCCGTACAAGAATGGCAATAAGGGGAGCGTAAGCTCCCAGCCACTCTCGGTCTACGACAAAACCATCGCTTATCCCTGGATGGCAGAACTGGTAGCTGCCATCCGTGGGGGTAACGATGAACTGAAGAAGCAGCTGCCTTTCCGCTGCGCTCACTACTACCAGTTCCGAGACAACAGGCGTTCGCAGAAGAACGCCGTGCCCGAAAGCTTCCTCTTCCAGACCACCATCGATGTGGACGACAAGGAATATGTGGATAAGGCGATAGAGAAGGCACGAGAGCTGAACTGCAGCGACACCATCTGGAACGGAGCCCTGCTGCACCTGGAGTACTCAGCCCGCAAGAAGTTACACATAGACATCCGCATGCCCATCGGTATGACTATCGAGGAGACGCAGCGAGCCTATTGCGAGGCGCTGGGCGTGCCCTACGACGAGAGCTGTATCACGCCAGAACGCATGCTCTTCATCACCGACAAGGCGTCGGAAATCTATCGCTCGCCCCATTGGTACGAGGTGCTGCCACAGGAAGAACTGAAGAAGCGCAGACAAGCCTACCTGACTCGTGGCCTCACCATTGACGGAAGAGGTGTGGCTGTTTCTGCTATTCAGCCTGCCCAACCAAGTGATAGCAATGCTGCTCATGCTGCTCATCTCAGCCCTGCTGGAACTCATCAGGATGCTGGCACTGTGGCAACCGGCAAGAACCTCGCAGCCTTCGACCTCTTCCGCAATGCGGCAGGGCTGAAGGACGTAGACATCAACACCCCAGGCTCTCGTCACTCATCGCTCCTGGCAATCATGAGTGCAGGCGCATCGAGAGTGATGCCTGAAGACGAACTGAAGGCGGTGGTGGCACAGAAGATGCCTGCCTTCTCGCAGGAACGTGACTGCCAGCAGCTCATCCACGACTTCTATGCGAAATATGGTGACAGTTCGAAGCCGATGTCGCAAGCCGTGATCCGCATCAATGCTCAGGCAGAGAAGTCCTCCCAGAAGGATGCCGTGACATTCAAATCCGCAAGTTCCGTGGGTTCCGAGGGCGGCACGGATATCAATGCGGAAGATGATAAATTAGCTCCGCCTCCGATGCCCGAACATCTCCCCAAACTCGTGGAGCTGCTGTTATCGAAGACACCGGACGTATACAAGCCTGCCGTGGCACACGCCATCTTCCCGCCACTTGCCACACACCTCTGCAAGACCACCTTCAAGTATATTGACAATGTGGAGCACGAGGCTACCCTGATGTGCTGTCTGCTGGCGGGTACGGGCGCAGGCAAGAACTGTGTGCAGATGCCTATCAACATGATTATGGAGGACATCAGACAGCGCGACCGTGAGAACCTGCAACGGGAGAAGGAATGGAAAGACGAGGTGACACGAAAGGGTGCCAACAAGGATAAGCGCAAGCGTCCGGAAAACCTCATCATCCAGGAGATAGATGCCGATATGACCAACCCGGCATTCGTCATGCGCACGGCTGAGGCTCAGGAACATTTTCTCTATACATCGCTCAATGAGATAGACCAGTTCGATGCCCTCAAGGGGCAGGGCAACCAGCAGTTCAAGATTATGTGCCTTGCCTTTGATCCTGGGAACTCATACGGCCAGACTCGCGTGGGCACATCGAGCGTCACCGAGCGCATCACCATCCGGTTCAACTGGAATGCATCGACCACCGTCCAACTGGGGCAGCGATATTTCTCGAAGGTGCTCACCGACGGACCTATCAGCCGCATCAACTTCTGTACCATCCCAGAGCGGGAAATCGGTGCCGAAATGCCAGTATACGGCGAATACGACGATGCCTTCAGAGAGGCGCTCAGACCGTACATAGAGAATCTGTGCAAGGCGTCGGGTAGGATAGACTGCGCTGAGGCTTTCGCCCTGGCAGAAAAGTTGAAGGATGAGAATGCCGACTTTTCGCGCATGTCGCAAAACAGGGTGTTCGAGAATCTCTCTTTCCGTGGCAACGTTATTGCCTTCCTCAAGGCTTGCGTGCTATACGTGGCAAACGGCTGCAAATGGGAACCCGAAATAGAAGAGTTCATCAGATGGAGCGAGAGCTACGACCTGTGGTGCAAGATGATTTTCTTTGGCGCCAGCATAGCCAAGGCTAATGAGGTAGGAGAGAAATCGAGCAAGCGAGGACCTGCCAACCTGCTGCAGCAATTGCCTGACACCTTCACTTATGCGCAGGCTGAAATGGTGCGTCTGCAGAACGACTTCGGAAAGAAGGGTACGGCGACGATGCTGAGAAACTGGGTGAACCGTCATTATATCGAGAAAATTCCTCCGAAGGGAGTAAATGCCGACGGAGCTGACGGAAAGCAGGGCGGAAAGGTGTTCAGTATTCAGTTATTCAGTTTTAAGAAGCTATTATTCCGTTCTGACGGACTCGACCTGAGATGTTTTAACGCAAAATAGTTTAACACTTAACATTCAAACAAAATGGAAATAGTATTAAAGCGTATAGCTAAAAAAGGAACTTATACCATCGGCAGACTCTATCTGCTGACCGATAGTAGTGTAAATCGTAACTCGCTACCCGGCAAGAAGAAGGACGACAAGTGCAAATTGATTCATACCTTTGACAGCCAGCTGTTGTCCAAGGATACATATCTCTGTGATACCATGGAGCCTACATGGCGTAATCTGCTGGGTATCAAGCTAAAGCCAGAGGAAGTGGATGCCCGCTATAGCCGCAAGAGCGGCGTGAAGGCTCGTAAGGTACCTGGCCATACTGCCATTCCTGAGGGTACTTATCCTGTGGTCATATCGTATTCGCCAAGATTCAAGCGTTGGCTGCCATTGCTGGTGGGTGTACCGAATTTCGAGGGCATCCGCATCCATGCAGGCAATTATCCTGACGATACGCAAGGCTGCATCCTTGTTGGAGAGAACAAGTTCGAGGGCATGGTGGTGAACTCCCGCATCTGGCTGCAGCGGCTCATCAACGCCATGACAGCGGCCCGCGACCGAGACGAAAGTATCTGGATAACCATCCTATAGACAAACAGCATCCCTGCATAAGGGATGCTGCTAATCTGTTTTTATATATTTTCTGACTGAAAACGTTCTTAAAGCTTTGACCAGTCGATGCTGCGGATAAATGCCAAGGTTGAAACCCAATCGCAGTCGAGGCAGAATGGAGTAGGAACATCCGGGGTGTTGTAATAAGCCAGGGTAAACTCTGTATCTGCATCCTTAAATGCCTTGTGGTCGATGGTTGCCTGCTTGAAAAACTGGGTTACGAGCGGCTTGTTCTTGTTTGAAGCCTCCTTCAGTCGCCTCTGATAGAGCGTAATATAAACACTCATGGCGTAGGCCTGCTCGTTGAGATAGCGAACCTTGATGTTTAAGGTGTCCTTGCTCAGATTCTTGTCGAGCATTACATACGGTGGCAGAATCTTGCTGCGCATGTAGGTCATTGCGTCAAACTTGAAGAGGGCTGTACGGCGCTCGTCCATGCTCTTTGTGGTGTCGTTGATGATTGCATCAGAAGTGCGGAGCACCTCGTTTAATACATCCTGGGCGCTTGCCTTAGCCATGCTGAGGGTGAGCGCAAATAATAATATTATGTATCTCATCTTTCTGAAATTATTAATTATCAATTCTTTTTAATCGTTGGTGTGGCGAATGAGGAAGATGCTGTGGTCGATGCACGCTGGCAATTCTTCCTTATAATGCGTTACCATGATCATGGTTTTGTTCTGACGGCGACAGAAGGCTTCGATGACGTCTTTTACAAGACGGCGGTTGCGGTTGTCGAGTCCGTGGAGCGGTTCATCGAGAATCAGCAGTTCCGGATCCTTGACAAAGGCTCGTGCCAGAAGAACGAGGCGCTGTTCGCCGCTGGAGAGCTTCAGGAAACCACGGTCTTCAAGACCTTCCAGTCCGAAGACTTTCATCCAGAAGCGGCACTTGTCCATATCTTCTTCCTTCGGCTTTACATAGAGACCTACGGAATCCATCAAGCCGCTTGCTACGATGCGGATGGCTGGCAGGTCGCGCTGGTAAGAGCGGTGAAGCTCAGGCGATACGTAGCCGATGTGTTTCTTGATGTCCCAGATGCTTTCGCCGCTGCCTCGAGGATTGTCGAAGAGGGTGATGTCGCAGGCATAACTCTGCGGATTGTCGGCACAAACCAGACTGAGGAGCGTACTCTTTCCGGCTCCGTTCTGTCCGCTCAAAGCCCATCGCTCGCCGTTCATCACGGTCCAGTCGAGGTCCTTGAGGATGATTCGTTCGCCATACTGTATGCGTACCTTGTTCATCTTCACCACTTCCTGGGTGTGATATTCGCGGTCGCTGTAAGGCTGGTCTACGATGGCCTGTTCCAACTCCGGACTCAGCACATGGGCAGGCACGGATTCTCTGCCGGCAAGATATTCGGCGAGGGTTACCTTAGGCAGAACCTTCATATCCTTTACTTCTACCACGTGGGTGATGAAGTCGGGAATATCATCGCTCTTGCTCAGTACGAGGATAATCTGCAGGGCTCGCTCTGATGAGAGGGTCTTGAGCAGTTCCTTGAGCTGGTCGCGGGTTTCAGCATCGAGTCCGATAAACGGATTGTCCATGATGAGCACGCGAGGCTCTGAGAAGAGGGTAGAGGCAAGTTTGAACTTGCGGAGTTCGCCACTTGAGAGCAGGATGGTGTATTTGTCCATCAGGTGCTGCATGTGGAAGAGCTCGTAGATGTGCTGCTGCAGGGCTCTGCGCTCCGGAGTGTCTTCGCCAGCCATCTGGTAGGCTTCTTCCAGCTTGTCCTTTACGATAGGCGTGTTCTCGTCTATCTCGAGCTGGTTCCAGCGCTGCTGCAGGAAATAAGTGCGGTCGTTATCGCCTCCGTAGGTGTCGCGGAAGGTAATATACTTGATGTTGTCGCTCACCATTGTTTTCTGACTAGGTGAGAAATCGTAATCAGGGTCGTGCATCAGGAGTGGGTGGCGACCTACGATGATGTCGACAAACATTGATTTTCCTCCACCGTTCGGACCTACGATAGCGATGTGTTCACCATCGCACGCCTCGAAGTTTACGGGTTCTGCCATACGCCATTCCGGCATACGGGTAACACCATTTTTAATGCTAATAATCTTTTGCATCTCTCTTATTTTTTTATTCTACTCTGATTCTTTGTTGCAAAGTCTTTCCAGCTGCTGTAGTGCTTGGCGTCGGTTTCCGGGCGGTTCATCTGCAGAAAGTGGCAGTAGGCAGCCCCCAGTGCATCGGTAGCATCCATGAACTTCGGCATTTCGTCTTGCTGAATATGGAGCAGTCGCTGCAGCATTCCCGCCACCTGTTCCTTCGAAGCCTGTCCTTGTCCCGTAATGGCCATCTTGATTTTGAGCGGCGCATATTCGTGGATAGGAACGCTGTGATGAATGGCGGCTGCGATAGCTACTCCCTGCGCTCTGCCCAGCTTGAGCATCGACTGCACGTTCTTGCCGAAGAAAGGGGCTTCGATGGCCATCTCATCGGGCAGATAGCTGTCGATGATGCCGGTTACGCGGTCGAAGATCTTGCCCAGCCGGAGATAGGGATCGCTCTCCTTGCGCATGTCGATGACGCCCATCACCACCAGTTCGGCCTTGTTGCCGATGATGCGGATTACGCCATAGCCCATCACGTTGGTTCCGGGGTCAATGCCGAGAATGATCTTCTCTGTATTCGATTTCTTGATCATCGCTGATAAATCTCCTGACTTTTTTAAAATGCTGTTTTAACGGTCCATATATGGATTATGAGCGAGCTCTTCGCCTATGCTGGTGTATTCGCCATGACCCGGGAGAACCTGGGTTTCATCAGGCAACTGACCGAGATGGCGCAGACTGTTGATGATGCGGAACATGCTGCCTCCAGGGAAATCGGTTCTGCCGATAGAGTTGTGGAAGAGGGTGTCGCCGGTGAAGGCTACGTGCTCTGCCTCGCAATAGAAGGTGACGGAACCGCTGCTGTGGCCCGGAGTGGCAATGACCTGGAACTCGTGGTTGCCGAACTTGATGACCTCTTCATCTTCGAAGAATCTGCCAATAGGCGGAAACTGGTAATCGAGTTGCATCTGATAGAAGGTTTCTGCCTGCTTGGCGAGTCCCTTCATCAGGTTTTCATCAGCTGCCGATACTTCCGGTTTCAGTCCGAACTCCTGGTAGATGGTGTTGTTGCCGAAGTTATGGTCAAGATGACCATGGGTTACGAGCAGGTGAACGGGCTTGAGCTGGTTCTCCTTAATATATTGTGTAATAGCCGTGCGCTCTTCCGGATAGAAGGCGCCGCAATCGATGATGACGCATTCCTTGGTCTCATCGCTCACCACGTAGCAGTTTTCCTGCAACATGTTTACTTGAAATCTTTCTATATGTAACATTTCTTACTTTGAACTTTATGATTACTTTTCACTCTTCACTTCTTCTATGCCGGAACGTAAACCAGTTGTTTGTCCTGGCTGAACCATTCTTCATCGAAGAAAGTGCTGAGCGGAGTGATTTCTGAAATCTTGAAGTATTGCTTCAGTTCTTCTTTCAGATTACCGCCCTTCAGACACAGAAGTCCGTTAGGCAGAGCGTTTTGCCCCTTCTGCTTAAAGTTTTTCTTGATAATCTTCATCAGGTCAGGAAGCTGCATTACCGCACGGCTTACCACGAAATCGTATTTGCCTTTTTCGTCCTCTCCGCGCAGGTGTTCAGCCTTGAGATTCTGCAGATTGATGGCCGTAGCCACCTCGTTGCAGACTCTGATTTTCTTGCCCGTTCCATCTATCAGCTTGAACTTGCATTCAGGGAAGAGGATAGCGAGCGGAATGCCCGGGAAACCTCCACCGCAGCCGAAATCGAGAATCTCCGTGCCCGGACGGAAATGGATGGCTTTGGCTATTGCCAGAGAATGGAGCACGTGGTGCTCATACAGATTATCGATGTCCTTGCGGCTGATGACATTGATCTTGCTGTTCCAGTCGCGGTATAATGCATCGAGTGCCTCGAACTGCTTTTTCTGCTCTTCCGTGAGGTTCGGGAAGTATTTCTCTATTATTTCTATCATATAATTATATGTATTCTTCTTTATTTCTACTGATTTTTCTGCAAAGGTAGTGTAAAAAATCGGAAAACACGTAATAAAAACATCAAAATCTGTTAGATTATGCTCGTATATTAAGTTTTTTGCGTAACTTTGCACCCGTTTTCAATATAATTTAAGCAAAAATAGATAAAAACAGACAAGGAAATATGATAAAAGCAGCACTCTTCGATTTGGATGGCGTGGTATTCGATACAGAATCACAGTACTCCATCTTCTGGGGAATGATAGGCAGGGAGTATCATCCGGAAATGCCCGATTTCGAATATCGCATCAAAGGACAGACTCTGGTTCAGATTTACGACAAGTATTTCACCGATGAAGCCGTCTTCGCCCACATCGAAGGTTTTACAGGCGCAAAGGAGGAACAGGCTAAGATTACAGCCCGACTGGATGAGTTTGAAAAGACCATGCAGTATGAATATATTGCAGGGTTCGAAGATTTCATCAGCGACTTGAAGGAGCATGGTGTAAAATGCGCGGTGGTAACGAGCAGCAACATTCAGAAGATGCTGAATGTCTATGAACGTCACCCGGAATTCAAGGCTTATTTCGACCGCGTGCTGACCAGCGAGGATTTCGCTGAGAGCAAGCCTCATCCAGACTGCTATCTGAAAGGTGCAGCCTATTTCGGTGTGGAACCGGAGGACTGTGTAGGACTGGAAGACAGCTTTAACGGACTGAAGGCGGTGAGAGCCTCAGGAGCCTTTACCTTAGGTCTTGCCACAACGAACAGCAGAGAAGCCATTCTGCCGCTATCCGACTATGTGATAGACGATTACAGAGGTTTCAGCTTTGCTGACTTGCAGCGCATCGTGGAGAATGCGAAATAGATTCAACGCAGAACAATAAATAAATCAAAATAAAAAATGGGATATTTATCTACTGACAAGAAGAAAATTACCACCAAGACCTTCGCAGAAATGAAGAAGGCTGGCGAGAAAGTAACCATGCTGACAGCATACGACTTTACAACAGCCGGAATTATAGATGCTGCAGGAATTGACTCTATATTAATAGGTGATTCGGCCAGCAATGTGATGGCAGGAAATGCAGACACATTGCCGATTACCGTAGACCAGATGATTTATCACGCCCGCAGCGTGGCACGTGCCTGCCAGCATGCTTTCGTGGTTTGCGACATGCCTTTCGGCAGCTATCAGATCAGCAAGGAAGAGGCGCTGCGCAATGCTTGCCGCATGATGAAGGAGACGGGTGTAGACGCTCTGAAACTGGAAGGCGGCGTAGAAATCTGCGACACCGTTAAGGCGCTGGTTAATGCAGGTATTCCAGTTCATGGTCATCTCGGACTTACCCCGCAGAGCGTGAACAAGTTTGGCGGTTATGGCATTCGTGCCAAGGAAGAGGCTGAGGCACAGAAACTTATCAGCGACGCCATTGCGCTGGATGAAGCAGGCTGCTTTGCCATCGTGCTGGAGAAGGTTCCTGCTAAGCTCGCTGCTGAAGTAAGCAAGAAGGTGAAGGCTGTAACGATTGGAATCGGTGCAGGTAACGGCTGCGACGGACAGGTTCTGGTTTATGCTGATGCACTCGGAATGACACAGGGCTTCAAGCCTAAGTTCCTGCGCCACTTTGCTCAGTTAGGCGAGGAAATGACCAAGGGTGTGAAGGCTTATATTGATGCGGTGAAGACCGTAGATTATCCTAGCGCTGAAGAGAGTTACTAACATTAACTCTCTTTTTCGTGAAGTGTAAGAGAGTATAAATAAGATAGATTCATAAAGAGTTTAGAATAATGGATACACAAAATACACCAGTACATATCAAGCTGTGGCACAAGGACTTCTGGCGATTATGCTTTGCCAATCTCTTGCTGATGTCGAGTGTGTACATGCTCGTCTTTGCCATTCCTTATTTCCTGATTCCGGCGAATTATCAGATGTGGCAGATAGGGTGTGTGCTTCTTGCATACGGCTTTGGACTTTTCCTGTTTGGCGGCTTCTGCTCTTATCTGGTGCAGCGCTTCCGCAGGAATATGGTCTGTCAGCTTTCCATTTTAGGTGTGGTTGTTTGCCTTTCGGTTCTTTACTATCTGGATACGTTCTGGAACATCAGGTTTTCTTTTGAGGTTCTTCTGGCGGTCCGTTTCCTGTTGGGAGCATTTCTGGGGCTGGCTCAGATGTCGCTTGCCAGTACGCTGGTTATTGATTCCTGCGAGTCGTTCCAGCGCACCGAGGCTAATTATATTACCTCCTGGTTTGCCCGCTTTTCGATAGCTGTAGGACCCTTGGTGGCATGTTTTGTTTACAACTATTTCGGCATGGACTATGTTTTCCCTACGGCTTCGTTGCTGGCTTTGGGAGCCTTCGTGCTGGTTTCTCGCGCCAAGTTTCCTTTCAAGGCACCTGCCGAAGGAATTAAGACTTTCAGCCTCGACCGTTTCTATCTGCCACAGGGAACCCCGCTGTTTGTCAATATCATCCTGATTACTTTTTCTGCGGGATTATACTTTTCTGTGCCTCATCCTACTGGCATCTTTCTGATGATTTTCGGAGGATTGGTCTTGGCGTTTCTGGCAGAAAAGTTTGTCTTTGCTGATGCAGATTTGAAGAGTCAGATATTGGTAGGTCTGATATTGCTGGCTTCTGCTGAACTGATTTCGTTCGGAACTCAGGAGCTTGCTGTCGAAATCGTGGTTCCAACCTTGCTGGGTTTCAGCTTGGGAATCATCGGAAGCCGTTTTCTGCTCTTCTATATCAAGCTTGCCAAACATTGCCAGCGTGGCACGAGCGTGAATTCGTTTTTCCTGGCTTGGGAATTGGGATTGAGCTTGGGATTCGGTCTCGGATTCCTGTTCCATAATCTTCCGGCGAGAGCGCATTTTAACGTAGATCATCCCGTGTATAATATGATTGAACCACGGGTATTGCACTATGCGCTTCTTTTTACAATCGTATCGTTGCTGGTGTACAATTTCTTGGTTCATCCTTGGTACATGAAGCATAAAAACAGATAAAATATTTGAAATCTCGTTTGTTTCATAAAAGCTATTCTTTAAAAGAACCTAAAAATAGCTTTTATGAAACATTTTTAATATTATTTAGATTGGTTTTTTCGCTTTTGTGGCTTAATTTGAGTACTTTTGCGTTTGGTTTTGGAAATATATTGTTTGAATTAAGAAATTAAACGTAAAAATATAGAATTATGGCAGAAGCTATTGATATCCGCGAATTGAATATCCGGATAGAACAACAAAGTCAGTTTGTTACCAATCTGGTAATGGGCATGAATAAGGTAATCGTAGGTCAGAAACACCTTGTAGATTGCCTTCTTATCGGTCTTCTCTCTGATGGTCATATCCTGCTTGAGGGTGTACCTGGACTGGCGAAGACACTTGCAATCAAGACATTGTCACAGCTTATCAGCTCCGACTATAGCCGCATTCAGTTTACTCCAGATTTGTTGCCTGCCGATGTGGTGGGAACTCAGATTTATTCACAGAAAGACGAGGCTTTCCATGTAAAGCGCGGTCCTGTCTTCGCCAATTTCGTCTTGGCAGATGAGATTAACCGTGCCCCAGCCAAGGTGCAGAGTGCACTGCTCGAAGCCATGCAGGAACACCAGGTTACCATTGGCGATGAAACCTTCAAACTGCCTAGTCCGTTCCTGGTAATGGCTACACAGAACCCTATCGAGCAGGAAGGAACCTATCAGTTGCCTGAAGCACAGGTAGACCGTTTCCTGCTGAAGGTAATCATCGATTATCCTACACTGGAAGAGGAGAAGCTCATCATCCGTGAGAATATTCAGGGCGGACTTCCTGAGGTTACTCCTGTAACATCAGCCGAGGAGATTCTGAAGGCTCGCAAGATAGTAAACGAGGTTTATCTTGATGAGAAAATTGAGCAGTATATTGCCGATATCGTCTTTGCTTCACGTTATCCTGAGCGCTACGGACTGGGCGAGCTGAAAGACATGATTACCTTCGGCGGCAGTCCTCGTGCCAGCATCTCTCTTGCCAAGGCAGCCAGAGCCTATGCGTTTATCAAGCATCGCGGCTATGTGATTCCTGAGGATGTAAGAGCAGTGGCTCATGACGTAATGCGCCATCGTATCGGCCTTTCTTACGAGGCTGAGGCAAGCAATGTGACAAGCGAGGAAATCGTAAGCCGCATCATTAATAAGGTGGAAGTGCCTTGATCGTTAACAGTTATAGTTAACAGTTTATAGTTAACAGTTGATAGTTTATAGTTAATAGTTTAGGATTTTGGATACACAAGATATCTTAAAAAAGGTTCGGAAGATAGAAATCAAGACTCGCGGACTGAGTCAGAACATCTTCGCAGGTCAGTATCATTCTGCCTTCAAGGGTAGGGGAATGGCCTTTGCCGAGGTGCGCGAATATCAGTATGGCGATGATGTGAGAGACATCGACTGGAACGTGACCGCCCGCTTTCATAAACCTTATGTCAAGGTGTTTGAAGAGGAAAGGGAACTGACGGTGATGCTGCTCGTAGACGTCAGCGGGTCGCTCGATTTCGGTACGATGAAGCAGATGAAGCGCGATCTGGCTACTGAGATTGCTGCCACACTCGCCTTCAGTGCCATTCAGAACAATGACAAGATAGGTGTCATCTTCTTCTCTGACCGTATCGAGAAGTACATTCCGCCTAAGAAAGGAAGAAAGCATATTCTCTATATCATCAGAGAAATGCTCAACTTCCAGCCGCAAAGCCAGCGTACCGACATCGGCTGCGCCCTGGAATATTTCACCCGCGTGATGAAACGCCACTGCACAGCTTTCGTAATCAGCGACTTCTACGATCATAAGGATTTCCAGCATCAGCTGCAGATTGCCAACCAGAAACATGATGTAGTAGCTATCCAGGTTTACGACCCGCGTGCCAAGGTGCTGCCTGATGTAGGACTGCTCAAGGTAATGGACGCAGAAACCGGACACGAAATGTATATTGATACGAGTTCGAAGAAACTGCGAATGGCCCATACACAGCAATGGCTGATGCAGCAGGAGAATCTGAAAACCGACTTTGCCAAAAGCAAGGTCGACTGGACTTCGATTGCCACTAACGAGGACTTCTCGAAGGCGCTCCTGATGCTTTTCAAGCAGAGGGGCTGATAAACCGAAAGCTCAAAGTAAAGAAACTATGTTTAAAGTAAAGAATATCATATTGTCGCTCGCTCTCCTGGGGGGCTCAGGCTTAGCTCAAGCCCAGCAGGTAGAGCAACGCATCGACTCGCTGCAGATACTGATAGGACAGCAGACCGTGCTGCATCTGAAGGCTTCGGTCAAGCAGGGCGATAAGGTGCAACTGCCATCTTTCAAGCCGCAGCAGCAAATTACGCCGGGAGTGGAAGTGGTAGAGCAGAGTAAGGGCGACACTTCGCACATAGGCGACGACCGCATGGTGGTGAGCCGCGACTATACGCTGACTTCATTTGACGAAAAGGTGTACGTGATTCCTGCGCTCAATGTGAAGGTAAACGGCAAGAACTGTCATGGCAACCAGCTTGCGCTGAAGGTGCTCACCGTGCCCGTAGATACGGTTCATCCCAACCAGTTCTATCCGCCTAAGGATGTTCAGGATAATCCTTTCTCCTGGAGCGAATGGAGCGCGCTGTTCTGGTTGAGCCTATTGCTGTTAATCCTCTGTGGCGTATGGCTTTATCTGCGCAACAGACTGAAGAACAACAAGCCAATCATCACCCATATCCGCATCGTAAAACGTGTTCCGGCTCATGAAAAGGCGCTGAATCAAATCAACGTCATCAAGCAGCAGCACGTAGAGAATCAGGAAACACAGAAGGCTTACTACACCCAGCTTACCAATACGCTGAGAGAATACATCGTGAGCCGTTTCGGATTCAATGCGATGGAAATGACCAGTATGGAAATCATCGAACGTTTGCGCGAAGCAGGCGACCAGAAGATGATTGATGAACTGAAGGAACTTTTCCAGACTGCCGACCTCGTGAAGTTTGCCAAATATGAAACCCTGGTGAATGAGAACGACGCAAACCTGGTGAATGCCATCAACTTCATCGACCAGACCAAGACTGATGAGAAACCTACTGAAGAAAAGGTGGTTCCGCAGCTGACCAACGAAGAGCAGAAGACGCAATCTCAGCGCCGCCTCATCAAGTCGCTCCTCTGGATAGGAGCCATCGTAGGTCTGGCTCTGTTGGGTTACATCATTTATCAGTCAGCCATGTTGCTGATGTAAAGCAGAGTGTTCTTATGAAACGTTTCGCCGGGCAAAGCGGTTTATTCCGAAACTCTTTGCCTGGCTATAAATAGAAAAATATAGAAATGGAATTTGCAAGTAAAGGCTATTTTCTGTTGCTCCTGTTGCTGATACCTTATATATTATGGTATTTCCTCTACAGGAAGAAGAATGCGCCAACCATGCGCATGAGCGACACGAAAAAGTATCAATATGCTCCGAAGAGCCTGCGTGTGCGTCTCATCCATCTGCCAATGGTGCTGAGATGCATCTGTTTCGTGCTCATCGTCTGTGCGATGGCTCGTCCGCAGACGCATACGGCTTGGGACAACAAGACGGTAGAAGGCATTGACATTATGTTGGCAATGGACGTTTCCACCTCTATGCTTGCCGAAGATTTGAGACCGAACCGTATGGAAGCGGCTAAGGATGTGGCTACAGAATTCATCTCGGGAAGACCGAACGACAACATCGGTCTGACTATCTTTGCCGGTGAAGCCTTCACCCAGTGCCCGATGACAACCGATCATGCCAGTCTGTTGCGCCTCTTGCAGGCAACCCGTACGGATATTGCCGCCCGGGGACTGATTGACGATGGAACTGCAGTGGGAATGGGACTGGCCAATGCCGTGAGCCGCCTGAAGGATTCTAAGTCAAAATCGAAGGTTGTGATTCTTCTTACCGACGGCAGTAACAACATGGGTGAAATCTCGCCTATGACCGCAGCAGAGATTGCCAAGAGCTATGGAATCCGCGTTTACACCATCGGTGTAGGAACCAACAAGGTGGCTCCTTATCCAATGCCTGTGGCAGGAGGAGTACAGTACGTCAATATTCCGGTAGAGATAGATACGAAGACGCTGAGCGACATTGCGCAGACAACCGATGGAAATTTCTATCGCGCTACGAACAATAACGAGCTGAAGAAGATTTACAGGGACATTGATAAACTGGAGAAAACCAAGTTTAATGTCAAGCATTTCGCTAAGCGATATGAAGCTTATCAGCCATTCGCCTTGGCAGCTCTCCTGGTATTACTGGTAGAAATCCTGCTCCGCATTACCTGGTTCAGAAGAATTCCGTAATCCGGATACTGAGCCATTACTGATTATCGGAGATATTCCGCTATCTTTCGGAGATATTTCGCTATCTTTCGGAGATATTTTGCTATCTTTCGGAGATGTTTTGCTGGCGAACTTTTGCATGTGGTTCAAGTACGGACTGAAGGCCCAAACCTCCTAGAAGCAGCACGCCCTGAAAGGGCAGAAGCTCCTAGCCCAGGGCAGCGCCCTGGGTATAATAGCAATTTGCAAGGCGCCCTGTAAGGGCAAAAGCTTTGTTAATTGCCTGGTATTTGAAAGCTTTTGCCCTTACAGGGCGATAGGCTAGCGCCCGTAATAACCCAGGGCGCTGCCCTGGGCTAGGAGCTTCTGCCCTTTCAGGGCGTGTGGGGTAAAACTTGCGAAAGTTCAGTAACTGATTATCGGATAATCGAATAGAAGATATTAATCGAATAGAAGATATAATTAGAATAGAAAATGTTAAGATTTGAAGATCCTATATTTCTCTGGCTGTTGTGGATAATACCAGTACTGATTCTGATCAGACTGATAGGATGGAGAAGAAGAAAGGCGAAACTGAAGAAGCTCGGCGATCCGGAACTTCTGAAACAGCTCATGCCCAACATCTCCAAATATCGCCCTACAGTTAAGTTTGTGCTGATGCTCGCTGCCTTGGCGCTTCTCATCGTGATGGTAGCTCGCCCGCAGATGGGCAGCAAGATTTCTCACGATAAGCGACATGGTATTGAAACCATCATCTGCCTCGATATTTCAAATTCCATGCTCTGTCAGGACGTGGTTCCATCCCGTTTGGACAAGAGTAAGATGCTTATCGAAAATCTGGTCGACAACTTTAACAACGACAAAATCGGACTCATCGTCTTTGCCGGCGATGCTTTCGTGCAGTTGCCAATCACCACCGATTATGTTTCGGCAAAGATGTTTCTCCAGAACATAACCCCTGGTCTAATCCAGACTCAGGGAACCAATATCGGAGCAGCCATCGATTTGGCTTCCAAGAGTTTCACCCAGCAGGAGAATGTGGGCAGAGCCATCATCGTTATTACCGATGGCGAAAACCATGAGCCTGGCGCACAGGAGGCAGCGGCTGCTGCCAACAAGATAGGAATCAATGTCTTTATCCTGGGCATAGGAAACACCAAGGGAGCACCAATCCCTATGGGCGACGGCTCTTATCTGAAGGACAATGCGGGCAACACCGTAATGACCGCCCTGAATGAGCAGATGTGCAAGGAACTTGCCCAGGCAGGCAAGGGTCAGTACATTCATGTAGATAATACCAGCGATGCGGAAAGAGCATTGAATGATGATATTGCCAAATTGCAGAAAGGCGATGTAACGAGTGTAGTTTACAGCGCCTATGATGAACAGTTCCAGGCTGTAGGTATTCTTGTCATCCTGTTGCTTATCATCGAAATCTGTCTGCTTGAGGTAAAGAATCCTCTGCTCAGAAACATCAAGTTTTTTAAGAAAGACATCAAGAAGCCTTTCTGATAAACGTTTATACATTATTATATAATAAGAATGAGATATTTAAGATATATATTGGTTTTTGCCCTGATGGTGCTGGGCTTGGCGAAGGTGGGAGCACAGAACGACCGCAACTTCATCCGCCAGGGAAACCGCGCCTATCATAAACAGAAGTGGGCTGCAGCCGAAACGCAATATCGCAAGGCTATCTCCAAAAACCAGAAGAATGCGCAGGCTGTCTATAATCTGGGTTGCGCCCTGATGATGCAGCAGAAGGATTCGATGGCGATGATTCAGTTTGAGAATGCTTCGAAACTGGAAACGAACAAGATGCGACGCGCCAGAAGTTACCACAACATGGGTGTGGTCATGCAGCAGCATCAGCAATATGCGCAGGCCATAGGATGTTATGAGAACGCCCTGCGCTGCAATCCGCAGGACAATGCAACCCGATATAATCTTGCCCTCTGCAAGAAACTGCTCAAAAACCAGAAGCAGAACAAGCAGAACGATAAGAACAAGAAGGATAAAAACAAGAACAAAGACAAGCAGAATAAGGATCAGAACAAAGATCAGAATAAAGGCAAGAACAAGAACGACAAAAATAAGAACAACCAGAATAAGAACAATCAGCAGAATCAGAACAATCAGGACAAGATGAGCAAAGATAATGCTGAACAACTCTTGAATGCTGCCATCCAGCAGGAGAAGGATACGAAGCGCAAGATGCAGAAAGCGATGAGTCAGCCTCGCAGAAAGCAATATGAGAAAAACTGGTAAAAAGTAAAATAATACAACGAGCATAATAAATTTAGAACATGAAACATATAGGTTGGTTTATTATTATATGGGCAATGCTTCTGGGCTTCAGTTTGCAGCTGAAAGCCCAGCATATCAGTGTGTCGGCACCAACACACGTGGCGGCGGGAGAAAACTTCCGTGTGGCCTATACCATCAATACACGTGATGTAGAGGGATTCCGCCTGGGCGGAGTAGGAGAAGGACTTGAGGTAATCGCAGGTCCTTACACCTCATCGCAGTCCAGTTATCAGATGATCAATGGCCATACTTCCTCTTCATCGTCGGTAACCATCACCTATACGCTCTATGCAGCTAAGAACGGAACCTTTGGCATTGGTGCCTCTCATGCCATCGTAAATGGTAAGAAACTCTCTTCCCATCCGGTTAAGATTACGGTTTCTGGCCATGCTGCACGCAACAACGGTGCACCTTCCATGCACGGACAGAATGATTATAATGAACCACGCATGCGAACTGCCGGATCAAGAATATCAGGCCGCGACCTCTTCATCAAGGTTACAGCCAACAAGCGACGTGTTCACGAACAGGAACCGGTGCTCCTTACTTATAAGGTTTACACGCAGGTAGACCTTACCCAGCTGGAAGGCAAGATGCCTGACCTGAAGGGATTCCACAACCAGGAAGTTCCGCTGCCTCAGCAGAAGACTTTCCATACTGAAACCGTGAACGGCCGACCTTACCGATGCGTTACATGGAGCCAGTATGTCATGTATCCGCAGATGACGGGAAACCTCACTATTCCAGCCATTACCTTCAAGGGAATCGTAGTTCAGCAGAACAGAAACGTAGACCCGATGGAAGCTTTCTTCAATGGCGGTTCCGGCTATGTTGAAGTAAAGAAAGATATTATTGCTCCTAGTGTAAAAATTCAGGTTGATCCATTGCCTCAGCGCCCTGCCAACTTCTCGGGTGGTGTAGGTAAATTCAATATTAGTGCTTCCATCGACAAGAAGGAAGTGAAGGCTGGCGAACCTATCACCATTCGTGTAGTGGTAGGAGGAATCGGAAACCTGAAGTTGCTCAAGCAGCCTGTCATTACCTTCCCTAAGGATTTTGACAAGTATGATGCGAAGGTGACAGACAAGACCCGCCTTACAGCTAATGGCGTAGAAGGCAATATGATTTATGACTTCCTGGCTGTGCCTCGTAATCAGGGAAATTATACCATTCCTGCGGTAGAATTCACCTATTATGATACTTCGGCTAACAAGTATAAGACAATCAAGACCCAGCCGTTTACGCTGAATGTAGAGAAGGGCGATGGAACTTCAGATAATGAAACATCAGATTTCAGCAACAAGGATAAGGACATTCACGCGCTTAAACTGGGCAAGTCTAAGCTCCATGATATTGACGATATGTTCTACGGAAGCTTCGGCTACTGGACCAGTCTGCTGGTTCCATTGGCAGCTTTCTTTGCCCTGCTCATTGTCTTCCGCCGCCGTGCTCTCGAGAATGCCGACCTTGTAAAGGTTCGTTCCAACAAGGCAAACAAGATAGCAACCAAGCGCCTGAAGAAGGCTCATCTGCTGATGCTCGGTGGCAAGCAGGAAGAATTCTACGATGAAGTGCTCCGTGCTTTGTGGGGCTATGTAAGCTACAAGCTCAACATGCCAGCCGAAAAGCTCTCACGTGAAAACATTCAGGCTATGCTCGAAAAACATTGTGTAGAGGAGAGAACTATCGAGAAGTTTACAACTGCGCTCGATGAATGTGAGTTTGAACGCTATGCGCCGGGCGACCCTGCCGGCAATATGAACCGTACATTCGAATCAGCAATGACTGCTATTATGGATATAGAAAATGCTATCAATGCAACGCGTAAGCAGCGTAAGAAGAGTGCAACCGGATATTCGTTCGTCTTGATGATCATGGTAATGTTGGGCTGCTCTGTTTCTGCAGGCGCTGTAACCAAGAACAATGCTGATACGGAATATCAGAAAGGTAACTATCAGCAGGCCATACGCGACTATGAGGAAATATTGAACAACTATGGTGTTTCTGCCGAAGTTTACTATAACTTGGGCAATGCTTATTACCGTACAGACAATATTACCAAGGCTGTGCTCAATTATGAGCGTGCCCATCTGCTCTCGCCAGGCGATGAAGACATCAGCTTCAACCTGCAGTTTGCACGTAGCAAGACCATCGATAAGATTACGCCGGAAAGCGAGATGTTCTTCGTAACCTGGTGGAAGGCGCTGGTTAACTTTACGAGTGTTGACTGTTGGGCTAAGACAGGCATCATAGCCATCATCATGGCACTGGTTCTGGTCTTGGTTTATCTCTTCGGTCCGCATATCGTGTTGCGCAAGATAGGTTTCTTCGGTGGAATCTTCTTCGTGGCAGTCTTCCTGCTGAGCAATCTCTTTGCTTACCAGCAGCGGCAGATGCTCATTAACCGTACGGGAGCCATCATCATCGCTCCTTCTGTCAATGTGAAGAAGACTCCAGCCAAGACGAGCGCTGACCTCTTCCTGCTGCATGAAGGAACCCGCGTTGACATTACCGATAAGGCGATGAAAGGCTGGCGTGAAATCAAGGTAGGAGACGGCAGAGAAGGCTGGATTGAAACCAAGGCAATTGAGGAAATCTGATTAAGATAAAATCTGATTAAAAAAAAGAGAATGGATTTTAGTAGGATACAAGATTTTGACATGCAGCTGTTGCATGTGTTTAACGGCAGCGAGAATGTCTGGCTCGATCAGATGGCGATGGCGCTTACGTCGGGCTGGACATGGATTCCGCTTTATATCGTCCTCTTCGTTGTTGTGATAAGAAACAACGAGATGATGGGCCAGATTGCGCTCGTGGTTGGAGGAGCGGTGCTCTGTATCTTTCTGGCTGATGGACTGGTGGATGGAATCATCAAACCGCTGGCTGAAAGATGCAGACCTTCCAGCGACCCGATGTTCAAGTATACGGTTCAGGTGGTTGACAATATGCGCCTCAAGAGTTTCAGCTTCTGTTCGGCTCATGCAGCCAATACGCTTTCATTAGCCATCTTCTTCTCGTTGCTTATCCGCAGCAAACTGGTTACGTGGACTCTGTTATTATGGTCGCTCGTAAACTGTTGGACCCGTCTTTACCTGGGTGTTCATTATCCGGTCGACATTCTTTGCGGTTTGGCTATCGGAGCTGTGGTGGGAGTTGTCGTTTATCTTATCTACATCAGGATGTATTACCGCATCTCTCCAAAGATTAAGTATATTTCCAACCAGTATACGAGTACGGGTTACGACTATGATGATGTAGATAAAATCATGACCGTAGTGATATTTACCCTTATCATGGTTGTGTTTTATGCCACCTGCCAGATGGCAAATCTTTAGTACAGAAATAAAAGTTCAAAAAGTAAAATAAATAATGGATACAAAACACATTAAAATTAGTGATTATAACTATGATTTACCGGATGAGCGCATCGCAAAATTCCCTATTGCCCAGCGCGACCACAGCAAACTGCTGGTTTATAAGCACGGCGAGGTAAGCGATGATGTTTTCCATCATCTTCCCACATATCTCCCTCAAGGAGCCTTGATGATATTCAACAATACCAAGGTGATACAAGCGCGTCTGCACTTCCGCAAGGAAACAGGTGCGCTTATTGAGGTTTTCTTGATGGAGCCTGCAGAACCTACCGATTATGAACTCATGTTCCAGACCACCGGACATTGTTCCTGGCTCTGCATGATCGGTAATCTGAAGAAATGGAAAGAGGGAAGCCTGAAGCGTGATTTCGAAATCAAGGGCCACAAGCTTACCCTCAGCGCTACCATGCGACGCGGAGATGCGCTCGGTTCTGAGGCGCAGAAAATGGTTGCCAAAGGCGGAGGAACCAACTATTGGGTTGATTTTGATTGGGACAACGACAAGGTGTCTTTCGCTGAGATTCTCGAAGCAGTAGGCGAGTTGCCTATTCCTCCATATCTCAACCGCAAGACAGAGGAGAGCGACAAGACCACCTATCAGACGGTTTATTCTAAAATCAAGGGAAGTGTGGCTGCTCCAACTGCCGGACTTCATTTTACCGATGCGGTTCTCAAGGATCTTGATGCGCATGGAATCGACCGCGAAGAAGTAACCCTGCATGTAGGAGCCGGCACATTCAAACCGGTGAAGAGTCTTGAAATCGAAGGTCATCAGATGCATACGGAATACATTGTTGTTCATCGCCGCAGTCTGGAAAAACTCATCAAGCACGAGTGCCGGGTCATTGCCGTAGGAACCACCAGCGTCCGTACCATCGAGAGTCTCTATTACATGGGTGTTCATCTGCTGAAGCATCCTGAGGCAAATGAAGAAGATCTGCACGTAAAACAGTGGGATCCTTACGAGCTTTCTGAAGATGGCAATCTGGTAGATGGAATCACTCCGATGCAGGCTATCCAGGCAATCATCGATTATCTGGACCGCAACGGCTTGGAGGCTCTCCATTCCAGCACGCAGATTATCATTGCTCCTGGTTATCAGTATAAGATTGTGAAGATGCTGGTCACCAATTTCCATCAGCCTCAGAGTACGCTCTTGCTCCTGGTGAGTGCTTTCCTCAAGGGCGATTGGAGGAAGGTTTACGATTATGCTCTTTCGCATGATTTCCGTTTCCTGAGCTATGGAGATTCATCCCTGCTCATTCCGTAAAAGGAGTTAGGAAAGCTATAAATTATTAATTGTAAATTATAAATTAAAATAGATGATTTCAGTAGAAGGACTGAAAGTAGAGTTTGGCGTCAAGCCTCTCTTTCATGATGTAAGTTTCGTCATCAACGACCGCGACCGCATTGCCCTGGTGGGTAAGAATGGTGCGGGAAAATCTACGATGCTCAAGATTCTCTGCGGTTTGCAGAAACCTACTGCTGGCGTTGTGGCTATTCCTAACGAAACCACTATCGGCTATCTGCCACAGGTGATGAAACTGCAGGACGATACGACCGTGAAAGAGGAAACCCGCAAGGCTTTCGCCCATAATACCGAGATGAAGGCGCGTCTGGACAAGATGCAGCAGGAAATGGCCGACCGCACCGACTATGAGAGCGAAAGCTATGCTCAGCTCGTAGAGAAGTTTACCCAGGAACATGAACGCTACATGATGATGGGTGGCGAAAACTATGAGGCTGAGATAGAGCGCACCTTGAGCGGTCTTGGTTTTACGCGCGATGATTTCGAGCGCCCAACCAAAGAGTTTTCCGGCGGTTGGCGAATGCGTATCGAACTTGCCAAGATTCTGTTGCAGAAGCCTGATGTCCTGCTCCTCGATGAGCCTACCAACCACCTTGATATTGAAAGTATCCAGTGGTTGGAGCAGTTCCTGGCGCAGAGTGCCAAGGCTGTGGTTCTGGTGAGCCACGACCGTGCTTTCATCAACAATGTAACGAACCGTACCCTCGAAATTACTTGCGGAAGGGTAGAAGACTATAAGGTGAAATACGATGAGTATGTGGTGTTGCGTGCTGAACGCCGCGGGCAGCAGCTCCGTGCTTACGAAAACCAGCAGAAGGAAATTGCCGACATCAAGGATTTCATCGAGCGATTCCGCTACAAGCCTACCAAGGCGGTTCAGGTGCAGAGCAGAATCAAGCAGCTCGAGAAAATCGTGCCTATCGAGGTGGATGAGGTTGACAACAAGCAGATGCACCTCAAATTCCCTCCTTGTCTCAGAAGTGGCGATTATCCTATCATCTGCGATGAGGTGCGCAAGGATTACGGCGCTCACACCGTCTTCGACCATGTTACCTTTACCATCAAGCGTGGCGAGAAGGTGGCTTTCGTGGGTAAGAACGGCGAGGGTAAGTCTACTCTGGTAAAATGTATCATGGGTGAGATTCCTTTCACCGGAACGCTCAAGATTGGTCATAATGTGCAGATTGGTTATTTCGCCCAGAATCAGGCGCAGCTCTTGGATGAGAATCTTACTATCTTCCAGACTATCGACAATGTGGCAACAGGCGAAATGCGTCTGAAGGTGAACGATCTCCTGGGCGCCTTCATGTTTGGTGGCGAGACTTCAGAGAAGTTTGTCAAGGTTCTGAGTGGAGGCGAACGCAGCCGACTGGCTATGATCAAGCTCCTGCTCGAACCTGTGAATCTCCTCATTCTCGATGAGCCTACCAATCACCTCGACATGCAGTCGAAGGATGTGCTGAAAGAAGCCATCAAGGCTTTCGATGGAACAGCCATCATCGTTAGCCACGACCGTGAATTCCTCGATGGTCTGTTAGATAAGGTCTATGAGTTTGGCGGCGGCAAGGTTCGTGAGCATCTCGGTGGTATTTACGATTATCTCCGTGCCCATAATGCCGAGAACATCAATCAGGCTCTTGCCAACCAGAGTATGGCTTCTGCCGGTTCGCCTTCTGCCAATACTTCCGGCTCTTCTGTCGCATCAGGTTCTACAGCCGACAGTCTTGCCTCTGCCACATCCGGCAAGCAGAGCTACGCTGAACATAAGGAACAGCAGAAGAAAATCCGCAAGGCTGAGAAAGCCGTGAAGGAATGTGAGGCGAAGATTGAAAAACTGGAAGCGAGAAAGAAGGAGATTGATGAACTCCTGATGAAACCGGAAAATGCAACCAACATGGAACTCGTGACCGAATACACCGAACTCATGAAGGGTCTCGATGAGGAGAACGAGCGCTGGATGCTCCTTTCGGAAGAACTGGAAGAAGTTTCGAAATAATAATAACATTAATATATAAAAGAGAAGAAAATGAAAATGAAAATGATCTTACCGATGATGCTGATCGCAGCTCTGCCATTAGGCGCTGATGCTCAGAACAAATCGGGTCTTGTCATGAGCAATCTCGACCAGACAGTGAAGCCAGCAGACAGTTTCTATCAGTTTGCTACAGGCGGATGGCAGAAGAACAATCCTCTTCCTGCCGCTTACAGCCGTTATGGCAGTTTTGACCAGCTGGCTGAGAACAACAACAAGCGCATCAACACCATTCTTTCTGAACTCCAGAAGAAGACTTACAAGGCTGGAACCATTGAGCAGAAATTGTCAGATTTCTACAAACTCTCTATGGATGTTGACAGCCGCAACAAGGCTGGAATCGCTCCAGTAAAACCTCTGTTGGATGAGATTGAAGCTGCCAAGACCAAGGACGAGCTTCAGAAGCTTCAGGTTAAGTATGCATGGATGGGTCTCGGTTTGGGCTATGTCTCAGGTTTCGATGCCGATGAGAAGAACGTAGCCATGAACATCTACATCCTGATGCAGGGCGGTCTTACTCTCGGTACCAAGGATTATTACCTCAACAACGATGCTGCAACCGTAGCTATCCGTGAGGCTTATAAGACTTACCTCAACAAGATGTTCCAGCTCTACGGTTTCTCTGCTGATGAAGCTGCCAAGAAGGCTTCTGCCGTATTCCTTCACGAAACAACGCTCGCTACTTTCTCTAAGAGCCGTACCGAACTTCGTGATCCTCAGGCCAACTACAACAAGATGACCTTGGCAGAATTCAAGGAGAATTATCCTAACATTCCTCTCGAGGCACTTGCCAACGCCGAGGGAATCAAGAGCGAAAATCTCAAGGAGATGATCGTAGGTCAGCCTGCTTTCTTCGCCGGTTATGACAAGGTGGCAGCTGCAGAATGTGCAGGCACATTGAAGGCTTTGATGGAGTGGGACATCATCAGTAGTTCTGCTTCTTACCTCAGCGATGAGATTCGCGAGGCCCGTTTCGAATTCTTCGGCAAGACTATGAGTGGCCGTAAGGAGGATTATCCTCTTTGGAAGCGCGCTACTACTCAGGTAGAGGCTCAGTTGGGCGAGGCGCTCGGTCGCATCTACTGCAAGCGCTATTTCCCAGAAAGCTCTAAGAAGATGATGGAGACACTCGTGAAGAATCTTCAGATCAGCCTTGGTCAGCGTATCGATGCTCAGACCTGGATGAGCGATGCTACAAAGAAAGCTGCGCACAACAAGCTCGACAAGTTCTATGTAAAGATTGGTTATCCTAACAAGTGGACTGATTTCAGCAAGCTCAGCATCGACCCATCTAAGAGCTATTATGAGAACGTATTGGCTTGCCGCAAGTTTGCCAACGATAAGGAGATTGCAAAGAAGGCAGGAAAGCCGGTAGATAAGGATGAGTGGTACATGACTCCTCAGACTGTGAACGCTTACTACAATCCTACTACCAATGAGATCTGCTTCCCAGCTGGTATTCTCCAGTATCCTTTCTTCGATCCTAAGGCTGATGCTGCATTCAACTATGGTGCTATCGGTGTAGTAATCGGTCATGAGATGACTCACGGATTCGATGATCAGGGTCGTCAGTATGATGCTAGCGGTAATCTGAAGGACTGGTGGACTCCTGCTGATGCAGAAGGTTTCAACAAGCGTGCTGATATGTATGCTGATTTCTTCAGCAACATCAAGGTGTTGCCTGATCTGAATGCCAACGGCCGTTTCACCCTCGGCGAGAACCTTGCCGACCATGGTGGTTTGATGGTTTCATACAATGCCTTTAAGAATGCTACAGCCAAGAAGCCATTGAAGAACAAGGATGGTTTCACTCCTGACCAGCGTTTCTTCCTCGCCTATGCAGGTGTTTGGGGACAGAACATTACTGATAAGGAAATCCGCAACCGCGTAAAGAATGATCCTCATTCTCTCGGCAAGTGGCGTGTTGATGGTGCGCTTCCTCATATCGATGCATGGTATGAGGCATTTGGTGTAAAGCAGGGCGATAAGCTGTTCATTCCTAAGAACCAGCGCCTGGAGCTTTGGTAATTCCGGAAGGAAGTTTTTTCCGAATAGAATTTTTCGGGAATGTTTTTTCCGAATAGATAGAAAAAATAAAGTCCTGATGTTTCGTATGTTTGAAACATCAGGACTTTTTGTTTTATGCTTGAAATATTCTTTGATAAGAAAGCAATAGAATAGTGGGTTATTGCTTCTTCTCCAGTTCCTGAAGATTTTCCATCTTCTTCGATTCCAGGAATTCGTAAATGCCGCAGAGATGTTCGCGGACGCGACCATGACCGAACTCATAAACCTTGCTGACAAGACCATCGAGGAAATCACGGTCGTGACTAACCACGATGAGTGTTCCGTCGAAATCGAGCAAGGCTTGTTTCAGCACATCCTTGGTCTTCAGGTCGAGGTGGTTGGTAGGCTCATCGAGAATCAGCAGATTCACCGGCTCCAGCAGCAACTTGAGAATGGCAAGGCGGGTGCGCTCACCTCCCGACAATACTTTCACCTTCTTGGTAGAATCCTCTCCGCCAAACATGAATGCTCCGAGCAAATCGCGTATCTTGTTGCGGATTTCACCTTTGGCAACATCATCAATGGTCTGGAATACGGTAAGTTCGCCATCGAGCAGAGAAGCCTGGTTCTGGGCGAAATAACCTATCTGCACATTATGTCCCAATTCCAACTTTCCTTCGTTCTGAAGCTGACCCATGATACATTTCACAAGAGTTGACTTACCCTCTCCGTTTCTTCCCACGAAGGCAATCTTGTCGCCTCTTTCTACGGTAAGATTCACGCCGCTGAAAATCTTCTTGCCATCAAACGACATCGCCACATCGCTCATCTGAACCGGATAAGCACCGCTTCGTGGGCTTGGCGGGAACTTGAGTCGGAGGCGACTTGTATCTTCTTCATCCACTTCGATAAGTTCCAGTTTCTCTAGCATCTTCACGCGGCTCTGCACCTGGAAGGTTTTAGAATAAGTGCCTTTGAAGCGTTCTATAAAGTCCTTGGTTTCAGCAATCATCTTCTGCTGTTCCTCATATTTCTTCATCTGCTGTTCGCGGCGTTCCTTGCGCAGTTCCAGATATTGGCTGTAAGTGGCTTTGTAGTCGTAGATGCGGCCCATGGTTACTTCGATGGTTCTTGTTGTAATGTCGTCAACGAATTTTCGGTCGTGGCTGATGACAACTACCGCTTTCGAACTGTTGATGATGAAGTCTTCGAGCCAGCCGATGGATTCGATGTCGAGATGGTTGGTAGGCTCATCGAGCAGCAGTACGTCTGGTGATTTCAAGAGCAGTTTTGCCAGTTCAATCCTCATTCTCCATCCTCCCGAAAACTCGCTGGTAGGGCGGTTGAAATCAGAGCGCTCGAAACCGAGACCGAGCAGCGTCTTCTCTACGTCTTCCTCGAAATGAGTCATGTCGATGGCGTAGAATTTCTCTGAGAGAGAGGATACTTTCTCAATGAGCTGCATGTAATCATCGCTGTCGTAATCGGTACGGGTGGTGAGCTCGTTGTTGATGCGGTCAATCTCAGCCTGCATTTCGTGCAGATGGGCAAACGCCTGACAGGTTTCCTCGAATACGGTTCTGCCGTCTTCGGTCATCAGATGCTGAGGCAGATAGGCGATGACGCAATCCTTGGGAGCGGAAACGGTGCCACGAGTAGCTTTTCTCACACCGGCGATGATCTTAAGCAATGTGCTCTTTCCTGCGCCATTCTTTCCCATCAGGGCTATACGGTCCTTCTCGTTGATCTGGAAGGAAATGTCTTTGAATAGGGTGGTGCCGCCAAATTCTACGGTCAATCCATCAACTGTAATCATATTATTTTCTTCTTGTTCAAATTTTTGTTTCTTTAAGCAACTCCCCAGAATGCCCCGTTCCTGCCGTTTTCGTGGTCTTCATTGATGACCAGCGCCTGCCATCATTTATGACCCGTGTTGGTCTTAAGAGAAGACCTGAGCAAGGCACAAAAGGCTGTTCTTTCGATTGCCGGTGCAAAGATACAACATTTTTGGGCAGAATGCAAGCTTTTACCCTGACTTTCTTTCGGAGAAGTAGTGTAAGTGTTTGATTGATACTGATTTCTATTGGCTTTCTAGCTGAACTTTATTACAGGTTAACGTAAATGAGGGTGAATGGTGGCATTAAGAACCAGAGTGGCAGCAGTCATTTTCGGTCATGGTCATTTTCGGTCATTTTCAAAAAAGAGTTTTGGTCATTTTGAGCTATAGTAAATATAAATAATTATTTATATTATACTATAGGTGACCATTTTCTCCCCCGAAATAAAAATGACCGAAAATGACCATGACCGGAAATGACCGGATTATAATATTTGAGAATATGTGAAATGATGAAAGGTGAGATATGCTAAAGTGTTAGTTGTTAGCACTATACATAATTTATATATAGAATTACTTCAATAGCATTGGTGTAACCTAATCTATATCTGTCACTATATGATTATGCCTTATTCGTACTCTAATGTCCTCTATTTACCTCTTGTTTCGCTTTTGTTTCGGTCAAAAATATCTAAAATCGATAGGGTTTTGAAGTCCGAGGAGAGGTATTTTTACTCCTAGTAGAGGAGGTAAAACACCTTTCTAACCCTCTTATTTTGCGTTTTTCTTCGAAAAATCACTAAAAAGCACTGATTTTTGCCTCTTTGGGTTTCTGTTTTGGGTAGGTAAGGATAATTTACATTACTCAGTCTGATTGCGCTTCTTGCTCCGTTTCTTTTAGCGGATTAAAAATCCATAATAGTTCGATCTGTACGGTTGAAATTACCCAATACGCCCTGAAAGGGCAGAAGCTCATAGCCCAGGGCATCGCCCTGGGTAATTATGAACGCAAACCCATCGCCCTGTAAGGGCAAAAGCTTTAAAGAACCAAGCGATAAACAAAGCTTTTGCCCTTACAGGGCGGCTTATTGATTACATTATACCCAGGGCGATGCCCTGGGCTAAGAGCTTTTGGGCTTTCAGCCCGTCTTATACCACATGTGAATGTTCTGTTTTCTTAACAAAAGTATTCTGAATTGCCCCAAAAGAACTCAATCCCAAAATCACGATTTTTCCCTATGTTTCATCACTTATTCCCAATTTTTACATGAATATGGAGCATTTTAAACAAAAAAGACCTTGATTGCAGAACGCAACCAAGGTCTTCGGAGATGATATATTTAACCTATTGAAATCTCGCTAGATTAGATCTGCTCGCTCCAGTCCTCCTGGCTCTTACGAACGTAAGTCTGGTAACGGAGCTTAGCCATCTTCTCTGCCTGAGAGAAGAGCTCATCAGCCTCCTTAGGGAATGCCTTCTGTACAGAGAGGTAACGAACCTCACCGAGCAGGAAGTCGCGGAAGTTCTCCCAGTTTGGAGCCTTTGAGTCGAGTGTGAATGGGTTCTTACCCTCATCAGCCAACAGTGGGTTGTAACGCCACAAGTGCCAGTAACCGCACTCAACAGCCAACTCTTCCTCGTGCTGTGAACGACCCATACCGCCCTTACGCTTCAAACCGTGGTTGATACATGGTGCGTAAGCGATGATGAGTGATGGGCCTGGATAAGCCTCTGCCTCACGGATTGCCTTCAATGTCTGAGCATTGTCAGCACCCATAGCTACCTGAGCTACGTAGATGTAACCGTATGTAGTCTGCATCAAACCGAGATCCTTCTTGCGGATACGCTTACCCTGAGCAGCGAACTGTGCGATAGCACCGAGTGGAGTAGATTTAGAAGACTGACCACCAGTGTTAGAGTAAACCTCAGTATCGAGTACCAGGATGTTAACATCCTCACCAGAAGCCAATACGTGGTCGAGACCACCGTAACCGATATCATAAGAAGCACCGTCACCACCGATGATCCACTGTGAACGCTTAACGAGGTAGTGATCCAAAGTCTTGAGCTCCTTGCAGATAGGGCAACCCTTCTCTGCGCCGGCAGCGATGAGAGGCTTCAACTCTGCAGCAGCCTCCTTAGAACCCTCAGAATCGTTCATGTTAGCCATCCACTTGTCAGCAGCAGCTACGAACTCAGCAGGAACATGCTCCTGAGCCTTAGCCTCTTCGAGCAAGTGAGCGATGCGCTCCTTCATCTTCTTGTTACCCATTACCATACCGAGACCGAACTCGCAGAAGTCCTCGAACAATGAGTTGTCGAATGCAGGACCCTGACCCTTAGCGTTCTTTGTATATGGAGTAGATGGGATAGAAGCTGAGTAGATAGAAGAACAACCAGTAGCGTTAGCAATCATCTGACGATCACCGAAGAGCTGAGAAATCAACTTAACGTATGGAGTCTCACCACAACCAGAGCAAGCACCAGAGAACTCGAACAATGGCTGAGCGAACTGAGAGTTCTTAGGGCTCTGCTTGATGTCTACGAGATCCTGCTTAGAAGCTACCTTGTGTACGAGGTACTCCCAGTTAGCTGCTTCCTTGACCATATCCTCTGCGTCTACGTTGAATGGTACCATTGTCAACGCCTTCTCACCCTTCTTACCTGGGCAGACGTCAGCACAGTTACCACAACCAAGACAGTCGAGTACTGAAGTCTCGATGCGGAAGTGCATTCCAGCCAAAGCCTTAGGTGCCTTAACATCCTGAGTCTGGAGACCCTCGATGCCTGCGAGCTCCTCATCGGTCAATACGAATGGACGGATAGCTGCGTGAGGACAAACGAATGAACACTTGTTACACTGGATACAGTTCTCTACGTTCCATACTGGTACGAATGCCTCAACACCACGCTTCTCGAATGCTGCAGTACCGTTCTGCCATGTACCGTCAACTGTGTTGTGCTTAACGAAGTCAGAAACCTTCAAGAGGTCACCTGCCTGGCCGTTGATAGGACGAACGAGCTCCTTAACGAATGCTGGAGCGTTATCCTCCTTAGCCTCATCGTCAGCGAGGTTAGCCCAAGCTGGATCTACTGTCAACTGCTTGTACTCACCACCACGGTCAACAGCGCCGAAGTTCTTGTCAACAACGTCCTGACCCTTCTTAGAGTAAGACTTAACGATGAATGCCTTCATCTGCTCTACAGCGAGATCCAAAGGAATAACCTTTGTGATACGGAAGAATGCAGACTGGAGGATGGTGTTGGTACGGTTACCGAGACCAATCTCCTGAGCAATCTTAGTTGCGTTGATATAGTAAACAGTGATGTTGTTCTGAGCGAAGTAACGCTTTACCTTGTTAGGGATGAAGTTAACCAACTCCTCACCATCGAAGATAGTGTTCAACAGGAAGAAACCGTTCTTACGCAAACCACGTGTTACATCGTACATGTGGAGGTAAGCCTGTACGTGGCAAGCTACGAAGTTAGGAGTATTTACCTGATAAGCACTGTGGATAGGGCTGTCGCCGAAACGCAAGTGAGAGCAGGTGAAACCACCAGACTTCTTAGAGTCGTAAGAGAAGTATGCCTGGCAATACTTGTTAGTATTGTTACCGATAATCTGAACTGAGTTCTTGTTAGCACCAACAGTACCGTCAGCACCCAAACCGTAGAACTTAGCCTCGAACAAGTCGTCGCCACCCATTGGAATCTCCTCCTCTTCTGGGAGAGAAGTGAATGTAACGTCATCAACGATACCTACAGTGAAGTGGTTCTTTGGCTGTGGCAACTCGAGGTTCTTGAATACAGCAACAATCTTAGCTGGAGTTGTATCAGAAGAACCGAGACCATAACGGCCGCCAACGATCAATGGCTTGCGCTCGTCATCGTAGAGAGCTGACTTAACGTCGAGGTACAATGGCTCACCCTCTGCACCTGGCTCCTTAGTACGGTCGAGAACAGCGATGCGCTTAACTGTAGCTGGGATAGTCTTCTTCAAGAAGTCAACAGAGAATGGACGGAAGAGGTGAACTGCAACCATACCAACCTTCTTGCCCTGCTTGTTCAAGTAGTCGATAGCCTCGCGAGCTGGCTCTGTAGCAGAACCCATCAGAATGATGATGTTCTCAGCATCCTCAGCACCATAGTAGTTGAAGAGGTGATACTCACGGCCAGTAATCTTAGTCATCTCCTGGCAGTACTTCTCTACTACCTCAGGGATTGCATCGTAGTAAGTGTTGCAAGCCTCACGGTGAGTAAAGAATGTCTCTGGGTTCTCAGCGGTACCGCGAGTAACAGGACGCTCAGGAGTCAATGCACGGTTACGGAAGTCCTCGATGAACTCTTCCTTAACCAATGGACGGATGTCTTCCATATCCATCTCCTCGATCTTGTGGTACTCGTGAGAAGTACGGAAACCGTCGAAGAAGTTAATGAAAGGAACCTTTGTCTCCAATGTAGCCAAGTGAGGAACTGCAGAGAGGTCCATAACCTCCTGAACAGAACCTGAGCAGAACATAGCGAAACCTGTCTGGCGGCAAGCCATTACGTCCTGGTGGTCACCGAAGATACAAAGTGAGTGAGAAGCCAATGTACGAGCTGATACGTTGAACACGCAAGGGAGCAACTCACCAGCAATCTTGTACATGTTAGGAATCATCAGCAACAAACCCTGAGAAGCAGTGTAAGTTGAAGTCAAGGCACCAGCCTGGAGAGAACCGTGAACTGCACCGGCAGCACCAGCCTCTGATTCCATTTCCTGGATAGAAACTCGCTGACCGAAAAGGTTCTTACGACCTTTGGCAGCCCATTCATCTACATGCTCCGCCATTGGTGATGATGGAGTAATAGGGTAGATAGCAGCAACCTCAGTAAACATGTAGCTTACGTGTGCGGCAGCTGTGTTACCATCACAAGTGATAAATTTTTTCTCTTTAGCCATTTTACTTTTAGATAAAATATTAAAAATGTTTTGTATTTAATTCATTCTTATTCTAATGTTCTTATTCTAATGTTGAGTGTTGAATGTTGAGTGTTGAGTTAGGCTTGCGCCCTTATGTGTCTTCATGCTGATGCCGTTAGGCAATTCAACATTCAACACTCCACATTCAACATTCCCTAATATAGGAAACCCAGAAGCCATAACGGAATCCTGTTGTCCTTGCCTACCTCGGTATTGTATCGGGCGTAGATGATGTCGGGATTGTTGCGCACCTTGTTTGGAGATTGCGCATCGCAGATTCTGAACTTCTTCTCACCATCTACAATGAAGTAGTGGTCCTTACCGGTCTGGCTTACCTTGTGGTCTTTCCAGACCGAGTTGACGAAGAATGTTTCCATCACCTCCTGCTTGTCTATCTTGATAGGATAGATGGCGTACATCAGGTTGGAGTTGTGCATCATCACCTTGGATGGTTTCTTTGGGAACTCCTGCCCGGTAGGGTAAATCATATTGATGAGTCGCGCATCAGCAAGATACTTGATGTAGTTCATTACCGTAGCTCTACTGGTGTTGATCTCTTCGGCAAGCTGGCTCACGTTGGGAGCCTTTGCACCTTCTACAGCTAGCTGATAGAAGAGCCGCTTGATCTTGGTGAGATATTTCAGTTCGATTTGCTTGATGAGGAGGATGTCTACCTCGGTCGTCATGTTCATTGTCTTTAGTAGATTCTCTGTGAAGTTGCGGTTCTCCAGGAAGAATGGATAGAATCCATGATGCAAGTAGTCCTGGAAGTATTTCATCGGGCTCACCTTAGGCAGTATCTGCTTGATGATGTGCTCGTGATTACGCAAGATTTCATCGAGTGTATATGGCTTGAAACTGTTGCCAGTCTGCAGGTTGATAAACTCTCTGAAAGAGAAGCCTCGCAAATTATAGCTTTTCACGATTCCATTGAGCTCAGGATTCTCTTCCTTCAGTCTCATCACGCTGGAACCTGTGAACACGATTCTTAACTCTGGATAGAGGTCGTAGCATTTGCGCAGTTCCTTGCTCCAGTCCGACTGCTTGAAGACCTGGTCGATGAGAAGGGTTCTGCCGCCGTGGCGAACAAAGTCACCTGCAAAATCTGCGATTCCTCTGCTTTGAAAATAGAAATTGTTCATATTCACATACAGGCACTTGCGGTCAGTAGGGCCAAAGTGCTCCTTGGCATATTGAAGGAGGAATGTAGACTTTCCTACACCGCGTGTTCCCTTTATGCCAATCAAACGGTCGCTCCAGTCGATTTCGTCCATCAGAGTGCGTCTTACTGGTGCGTCCGTATGCTCTACGAGGTATGTATGTGTTCTGAAGAATGCTTCTTCCATGAGTTTATATCGTTTCTAATTGTTTTTACGATGCAAAGGTAATTAAATATTTCTAATTTGCAAACTCTAGATAGCAAAAAGTAACTTTTTTTTCATTATTTAGCACTTGTCTAAGTAAAAAAGGGGATTTTCTGCCCTTTTTTGCACTTTTCTTTATATCTTTGCACCATGAAGTTACATATTTTCAATCCAGAACATGATTTGGCTTTGGCTGCAAATCTGAAACAGTTCACCGCGCCTCATGCGGGTAGACAACTTAGAAGTGATCTTGCTTTCATTCCGGCTCTTTGGGCGGAAGAGGGCGACCTCGTACTTGTGGATGATATTGATTTTGCGAAGAACAGGGTGCGCCATTTTGGGGCTGAACTGAACAGCAAGGTTGAGTTCATCACCAAGCCTCAGCTGAAGCATCTGCTCAAGACGGAATTTCTGGACAGTGTTCATCCCTGGGGATGGAACCTGTCGCTGAAAGGTGAGTTGGAGCGTTTGGGAATGCCGGAGATTATGTTGCCGACTGATGCAGTATTAAATAAGGTACGCGAGGTGAGCAGCAGGCAATGGGCTGCCCTTCATCTGCAGCGTGGCGTGGAATATGTTACAGAGACGGCCCGCGTCAAAGAACTCATTCTCCAGCACGGCAAAGCTGTTGTCAAGGCTCCCTGGAGCTGTAGCGGGAGGGGAGTGAAATATGTAAGTGCTGAGGACTTCAGGACTGCCGGAGATTATCCTACCTTCGAAAGATGGGTGGCAAACATGATTTATCATCAGGGCGGCGTAACCGTAGAACCCCTATATAATAAGGTGAGAGATTTCGCCATGGAGTTTGAAATGAAAGATGGCAAGGCGCTCTATCGCGGTCTTTCGCTCTTCGATACGATCAAGAATGCCTATTCGGGCAATGTGCTCTGCTCTGAAGAGGATAAGGTGGAAATGATGAAACCGCTCATAAGCGAGGCTCAGCTTGCCGGAATCAGACAGCGCATCATCGAGGTAATGGAGCCGGCGCTGAAGGATATTTACAGTGGTCCGTTTGGAGTAGACATGATGATCTGCACGAAAGTGGAGAAGGATGAATTCTGCGAGGCTGTGCTGAATCAGGAAGATGAGGACGTAAACAGAACCGGACTGGGCGTGGTTCCTTGCATCGAAATCAATCTGCGCAGAACGATGGGTCATGTGGCAATCGATCTATACGAACATCTTGTGGCTAATTCGAGCGATGAAATGAAGACCAACAGGACGAACATCATGCGCGTGGAATATGATGGAAACAGATATCATCTCAGAATAAAGCCTGGCAGACCTTCGGAAGAGGCACCGCTGCATTGATTTTTTTTGTAAAGAACATAGATATTTTTTGTTAAGAAATAGTAAAATCGGCTTTTCCCGTGCAAGGATTAGCCGATTTTTCATTTTATCTTCAGAACTCACGATTCAGATTCCAATTCGGGAACTGCCTTTTAAAGAGGAACTGTCCCTTTGGGTTCAGGAGTGTTGAGTCATTAAAATGAACCAATAAATTAGAGAAATATGAACAAGAAAGTATTTAGTGCAGCTATTTTAGCTTCAGCTGCAATGGCTATGACTTCTTGCAGCTCTAGCAAGAATGCACAGAATGAGAACGCAACAAAGGCTGAGAAGATAACAGAGGCAGAGGCTGCCCGTCCGTCGGCAGATGAGGAAATGGATGAGGGCTATCTTGTCCTCTCAGAGGCTCAGCAGAACATCGTGAAGAAGAATAATGATTTCGCTTTCAGACTCTATCAGCAGATCAGCGGCATGGATTCTGAGGTGGTTTCGCCAATGAGTATCGCCTATCTGATGGGAATGCTTGCGAATGGTGCTGACGGCAAGACTCAGCAGGAGATTCTGAAGGCAATCGGTTGCGAGGGCGTGAGCGTGAAGGAACTCAACGACTGTTATAAGGCGCTGATGCTTTCGGCTGGCAAGCTCGACAAGCAGACAACCGTAAATATTGCCAACTTTATCGCTATCAACAAGAATTTCAGACTGAACAGCGATTTCGCTCACACCGTGGCCGATTCTTATCAGGCTGGTGTTGAGAGCATGGACTTTACCTCTCCTAAATCTGCCGCCCGCATTAATGACTGGTGCAAGAAGCAGACTAAAGGCATGATTCCTAGCATCATCGACCAGGTAGACCCTGCAGCCGTTTCTTACCTCCTGAATGCTATTTATTTTAATGGAACCTGGCAGGAGAAGTTTGATGCGAAGAATACCCACCTCGAGAACTTCAGCGGTTACACCCGCGATATTAAGAAGGTGAACATGATGCACCTGAACAAGAAGTTTGCCTATACAGAAAATGATATGTTGCAGGCTGTAGAGCTGCCATACGGAAATGGAAGTTATCAGATGACCGTTCTTCTTCCTAAGGCTGGCAAGAGCATCAGCGAGGTGATGAAGGATATGGATGCTGATAAACTTCAGAAGTTGAGTAATGACATGGACCGTTGCCAGGTAGATTTAAAATTCCCTAAGTTTACCACAGAGATGGATTTGTCGCTCAACCAGATTATCAGTAAATTGGGCGCTCCAAGCATCTTCCAGCCAGGCACGGCAGATTTCAGCCGTTTTGCCAATGGCAGCTTCTACGTATCGAAGATGTTGCAGAAGGCAAAGATTGAGGTAAGCGAGCGTGGAACAAAGGCTGCGGCCGTAACAGCTGCTGTGATGCTGACCTCGCTGGGTCCTCACGAGATGAAGCGTGTAGAATTTCATGCCAACCATCCATTCGCTTATTTCATTACTGAACGTAATAGTGGCGCCATTCTCTTCATGGGTCAGTTCCTGGGAGAATAATAACAGAGAATTTGCAGGTTCTTAAAATTAGAAAAGCGAAAGCCAAGTCCGTAATCCGGAATCTGGCTTTCGCTTTTTATTTCGCTTAATTCACTTGTTTACTCCTGAAACTTTTCAATGAACTCATCCTCAGTAATGATTGGAATATTGAGTTCATGTGCTTTCTTGTTCTTTGAACTCTGCGAAGCTGCATCGTTGTTAATCAGAAAGTTAGTACTCTTGCTAACGCTTCCCGTAACCTTGCCGCCCTGGCTTTCAATATAAGCCTTCAGCTCGTTGCGGTTCTTGTAATGATGCACATCTCCGGTTACGACGAAAGTCAGCCCTTGGCATTTGTTTCCCGTTTCTACAGTCTCCTGCTCCTCGATAATCAGCTCGGACAGCAGATGCTGCACATGCTGGAAATGAACATCGTCCTTGAACCAGGCGATAAACTTGGCACTCTTTTCTGGTCCAATACCGTCAATGCTTGCAAACTCATCATCGAACATGCTCAGACGCGCCGTTTCTATCAGTTCCTTCACCTTGTAACGGCTGAGCAGTTTTTTAGCCACATCGCCGCCGCAGAGCGGAATATTCAAGGCGTAGAGCAGATGACGGCCGTCAGTATGGCGGCTCTTCTCTACACTCTCCAGAAGATTGCTTACGCTCTTCTTGCCAAATCCTTCGAAACAGGAAATCTCGAACGCATAATTCTTCAGTTTGTAGAAATCTGCATATTCCCTGATAAAACCATGATTGATGAATTTCCAGACAGTCTGTTCTGAGATTCCGTCAATATTGATTCCTTCCTTGCTGACGAAGCGGGCAAATTTCTTGAGCTGTTTGGCAGGGCAGGCTGCATTGGTGCAATGGAGAGTCTTGGTGCCGCTCTCGCTCTCGTGCACTACAGCTGGCGCATGGCAGACCGGACATTCGGCGGGAATGACAAAACTCCCCACAACCTCTGTAATATTGATTACCTTCGGGATAATCTTATTGGCCTTGATGACCTGCAGTCTGGTTCCCTTGTCGCCAATGCCCAGACGCTCGCATTCGCTTACATTGCAGAGCGAGGCGCGCTGCACGGTGGTTCCTTCAAGTTCTACCGGTTTGAAAACTGCTACAGGCGTGATGGTGCTGGCTGCGCAAGACCATTCGATGTGGTCGAGTATGGTGTCAGCATGTTCATCTTGCCATTTAAAGGCAAATCCTGCCCTCGTAGCGTGGTGGCCTGTAACCGACCCCGTAGCTGCATAAGCCGTATCATCGTAGCAAATCACCAGTCCGTCTACCGGGAAAGGATTCTTCTTGCTTGTCACCTTCTCCGTAAACTTGTCTATTTCCAGCTGGATATTTTCTGTGGTAGGGTGGTCAATACGCTCACGTTCTACAGGATTCATTCCCAGGTCTTTCAGCATCTGCATGCGTTCGCCCCATGAGGTAAGTTCCCGCTCAGTATAAACCAGGGTGAACGGAATCCATTGGATGTGGCGCTGCTTCACCTCTTCAATATCCTTCAGCGTGAGTGAGCCTGAAGCGAGGTTTCGCGGATTGGCGTAATCGCCTTCGCTTTCGATGATGAACTGTTCGAAATCAGCATACGAAATGACGGCTTCTCCTCTTACTACAAGATGTCCTTTCTCTGAAATGGTAGCAGGAATGCCTGAAATGGCTGGAGCCAAGTGGGTAATATTGGTGCCGATGTGTCCGTTACCGCGGGTAACGATTTTGGTGAGTTTTCCGCCGTCATAGGTTACTACGAGGGTCAGTCCGTCCAGTTTCCATGAAATCCAGATAGGGCGGTCTTCTGCCCATTTTACAAGATCACTTACCTGTTTGGTCTTTGCCAGAGAGAGGGCGGCAAATTCATGCTCCTCTTTCTTTCCTACGATAGAATCTTCTGACACGCGATTAGTAGGGGAGTCAGGCAGAATTTCGCCTGTTTCCTCTTCCAATCTCTTGAGCTGGTCGAAAAGGGCGTCCCACTCATAGTCTGTCATGAGTTCGCCTTTTCCGTTATAATAACTATCCGAAGCTTGGTTGAGTCTTTCAACCAAGCTCTTCATCTGCAATAGTTTCTCTTCCATAATGAATGTTTGAGGATGTTTATCAAATGTTGTGTTTTTCGATGGTCAGAAATTATTCTGCAGGTTCCATGGCTATGGAGAGTTTTTCAAAGGCAAAACGCTGACCTCTGTTTCCTCCATAGTTTACACGTCCGCAGATGCAGAAACCCATCGAAGACAGAAGGTTAATCATCGGCGTATTGTCAAAGTTGGTGTCAACCTTGATGCTAGGTATTTTTTCTACCTCGCACATGCTGTTCACCTTACTGATGAAAATACGCGCCAAACCTTCACGCTGGAAACTAGGCAACGTAGCAAAGCGATGTATTACATAATAATCGCCATCAGTAATCCAGTTGCCTACTAATTTCTTATATTTGGGTTCACCATTCAATATGACTGCTCCATAGACAACCACCTCTTCGTTTACTGTCAGAACGAAGGCGTTGCCATTTTCTATGTCTTTTCTGATGTCTTTTTCTGATGGATATTCCTCAGTCCATTGGTGACGTCCCGATTCTATCATACTTTGGCGAGCCTGGTCGATGACTTTCCAGCAAGCAGCAAAGTCCTTTATATACGCCGGTCTGAAGTTTGTCTTCATATTTTAATTACGCTTTTATTATTCGGGTGCAAAATTAACAAAAAAAAACGAATTAAACTAAAAAACGGAGGAAAAACTTCACTTTTTTGTTCGTTTTCCTCCGTTTTTCTTGTTTCCTGCTCATTTTGAGCTATTTTTCCTTTGCTTTTTGCTAAGAACTGGGCAGAATAAGATTCTGCAATATTTATTCTGAAGATAGACTTCTGTTCTGCTTGTCTACTTCTTTAATCTGTTTTATGCCAGACATTTGTCGAGTTCAGCAATAATAGCATCTTTCTGCTCCTTGATATGCTGACCGATGAATACGATTTTTATCATGCGGTCGCCCAATTCCTGATCCCATTCCTTCTGCAGCTGTGGGTTATTCATCAAGACCTGGGCGAGTTCATCTTTCGGCATGGTAGCCAACCATTGACCAGCCTGCTTTACAGTCTTCTGCTTGCCAGCCTGTTCGAACACGTAGCACATGTCGCGCTCATCATCGAAATAGCAGATTCCCTTGGCGCGAACCACGTCTCTAGGCCATTTTCTTGCTACGAAATCATCGAAGAGGCCCAGGTCGAAAGGTTTGCGACGATAGTAAACGAAGGTACCGATTCCGTATTCCTCAACTTCTCCGCCTTCATGATCATGGTCATGGTCGTGATGATGGTGATGATGTTCATGCTCGTCATGATCATGGTCATGGTCATCGTGGTCATGATGATGATGCTCATGTTCGCCTTCCTCGTCATGATGGTGATGATGTTCATGTGCTTCTTCTTCATCATCTTCTTCATGCTCTTCGTTTCTTTCTGATTCAATCTCCTGAATCCAACCGGCTGAAGTGGATACGGTTTCCCAATCAAACTTCTTCGTGTTGACAATCAGATTCAAGTCAACGTCACCATAGTTGCATTCAAAGATTTCTGCCTTAGGCTGGATGGCACGGATAATCTGCTTCAGGTGCTCCAGTTCCTTAGGTTCAACCTCTGCAGCCTTGTTCAGAAGAATGATGTTGCAGAACTCAATCTGCTGGATGACGAGAGAAGCCAAATCTTCCTCATCAATATTCTTCTTCATCAGGTCGCTGCCGTTGGAGAATTCATCCTTCATGCGCAAAGCATCTACTACGGTAACGATGCTGTCAAGGCGCAGAATGCCATTCTCGATGTACTGAGGACCGAGAGATGGGATAGAGCAGATGGTCTGTGCAATAGGAGCAGGCTCGCAGATTCCGGAAGCCTCGATGACAATGTAATCGAAACGCTTCATGTCTACGATTTCCTTGAGCTGTTCTACCAGGTCCATCTTCAATGTGCAGCAGATGCAACCATTCTGGAGAGAAACGAGCGAATCATCTTTCTGACCTACTACGCCACCTTTTTCTATCAGGGCTGCATCAATATTGACTTCACCAATATCGTTGACGATGACGGCAAACTTAATACCTTTTTCGTTAGCTAAAATCTTGTTGAGAAGGGTTGTCTTTCCACTACCCAGGTAGCCTGTCAAGAGCAATACAGGCACTTCCTTCTTTGCGTTCATATTAAAATATTTTAATGTTATACTTCTTAAATCCAGTCTGCTGATAATGCTGCTTTCTCGGGCAGCTGTCATCTGGCAGTCTGACGGTTTTGCGAAACTGCAAAGATTGTGCCACACCTTATTTTTTTGCCATCTTTTTTTCGTACACCCCTTTTTGTCAGTTATCTTGTGTTATTTTTAGGTTATATTTCATGTTTTTCTCATTTTTCTTTGGTGGTTTCAACTAGAAATAGTATATTTGCAGAGAAAATGTGTTTCAAACAGCACATAAACTTAATGAATAAACATATTTAATATACATAAGTAAGTTAAGATGAAAAAGTTTAAGGTTTTAGTTTTGACGGTTGTGGCAGCTCTTGCGCTGTCATCTTGCGGCACTACTCAGACGGTGCCTCTGACCGGTCGCACTCATCGCATCTCTGTATCCGATGAGCAGGTTCTCAGTCTGTCTAATCAGGAATACACAAAGTACATGGCTTCTGCCAAGAAGTCGACCAATGCAGCCAATACGGCGATGGTTCAGCGGGTAGGAAAAAGACTTGCCAATGCTGTTGAACTCTATTTGAAGCAGAACGGATTTGAAGCCGACGTGAAGAATTATTCATGGGAATTCAATCTGGTACAAGATAAGTCTGCCAATGCATTCTGTATGCCTGGCGGTAAAATCGTGGTTTATGAAGGACTTTTGCCTTACACTCAGAATGAAACCGGTTTGGCAATCGTTTTGGGTCACGAAATAGCTCATGCTGTGGCTAAGCATAGTGCTGAGCAGCTCACCAAGCAGCAGAATCAGCAAACCGGTACAAGTATCCTGGGAACTGTGTTGAACCAGACAGTAGGTAATGGTGTAGGAAATGTGGCAAGTGCAGTTGCCGGACAGTATTTCTCATTCCGCAATCTGAAGTATTCCCGTGATAATGAAACCGAGGCAGATTACATGGGGCTTATCTTCGCTGCCATGGCTGGTTACGATCCTCAGCAGGCCATTCCTTTCTGGAAGAGAATGTCGCAGGGCTCTAGCAGCAATCAGAGTGATATTTTCAGTGATCACCCTTCAGACGCCAAGCGTATTGCTGCCTTGCAGAAGGAAATGCCTACTGCGCTGAAGTATTATAAGCCTCAGACAACTTATAAGGTAGGTTCTACGAGCAAGACTTCTACAACCAAGAAGACCAGTAGAAAAAAGAAGACTACAACCCGCAGAAAATAAGGAATTTTCCGAATCTCTCGAATCTGAAGAATCAAATTAAAATAGTTAAGTATGGAGTATTTATCTCATAACCTTTGGCTGGTATGGACGTCGGTGATGTTCATCTGCCTCATCTTAGAGTTGTCTTCCGGCGATTTCTATGTTACTTGTTTTGCCATTGGTGCGCTCATCAGCATTCCTGTGGCATTAGTAGGAGCACCTTTCTGGGTGCAGGTAGTGGTTTGGGCTATCTGCTCTATGCTTAGCATCTGGTTGGTTCGTCCGCATCTGCTGAAATCGCTACACAAGGGTGGGGAAGACCGCCGCAGTAACGCCGATGCGCTGGCAGGACAGATAGGGGAAGTGACCGAGATGATTCCTGCCGGAGGATATGGTAGAGTGAAGCTGGATGGAGATGATTGGAAAGCAGAAGCTCCGCATCTTGCCGAACCGCTTGCTGTAGGCGATAAGGTTCGAATCTTAGGTCACGAATCCATCATCCTCAAGGTAGAAAAAGCTTAGATAGGAAAAATTTAGATTCAACATTATTCACTTAATCGTATAAACATCATGAACATAGGAATTTATGTGCTGGTGGCTCTAGTAGTACTTGCACTCGTAGTGGTTAAGAAAACCATCGTCATCATCCCTCAGAGTGAGACGAAAATCATAGAGCGTCTCGGACGATATTTTGCTACGCTCAAGCCGGGTATTAATATCATCATTCCTTTCATTGACCATGCCAAGGATATTGTGGCGATGAGAAACGGAAGATACCTTTATACAAACAGCATCGACCTTCGTGAACAGGTCTACGATTTCGACCGTCAGAACGTAATCACTAAGGATAATATCCAGATGCAGATAAATGCGTTGCTCTATTTCCAGATTGTGGACCCATTCAAGAGTGTGTATGAAATCAACAATCTGCCAAACGCCATAGAGAAACTGACCCAAACTACCTTGCGTAATATAATAGGTGAGATGGAACTTGACCAGACTCTTACTTCCCGCGATACGATTAACACCAAACTCCGTGCAGTTTTGGATGATGCAACCAATAAGTGGGGAATCAAGGTAAACCGAGTAGAGTTGCAGGATATTACACCTCCAGAGAGTGTGCTCCAGGCGATGGAAAAGCAGATGCAGGCTGAACGCAACAAGCGTGCTACCATCCTGACTTCTGAAGGTGAGAAGGAAAAGCAGCGCTTGCTCTCAGAAGGTGAGAAAGCTGCCATCGTGAACAAGGCTGAGGCTGCCAAACAGCAGGCTATCCTGAATGCAGAAGGTGAGGCTACTGCCCGCATCCGTAAGGCTGAGGCCGAGGCTATTGCCATTCAGAAGATTACGGAAGCTGTAGGACAGAGTACGAATCCAGCCAACTATCTCCTGGCCCAGAAATACATCAGCATGATGCAGGAAGTGGCTCAGGGTAAGGATAATAAGGTGGTTTATCTGCCATACGAGGCAACCAATCTCTTGGGTTCTATAGGAGGAATCAAAGACCTTTTCAAGGGATAAAGACCTCTGAGTCAATGGATAATACCCTTTGACTCAAGAAATAAAGCACTCTGACATCAGTAAACTGTAACTTCAGTAAGTAAAAATATTAAACAGGATAAAAATGAAGAAAATCTGTATCGTTGCAGGTGCAAGACCTAACTTTATCAAGGTTGCGCCCGTAATTAGAGCAATTCGTAATGCTCAGGAAGCTGGTAACGAAATCAGCTATCAGTTGGTTTACACAGGAAAAGAGGATGACCCGACATTGGAATCTTCTCTTTTCGATGACTTAGGCATTCAGAAACCGGATGCTTATCTCGGCGTAGACTGTCCAAACATGAACGAACTTACCGGACAGGTGATGGGTCAGTTTGAGCGCTATCTGCAGCAGAATGCTACAGATGTTGTCATTGTGGTTGATGATCTGGCTTCAACCATGGCTGTGGCTATTGTTACCAAAAAGCAGGGTGTGCAGCTTGCTCATATTGCAGCCGGAACCCGCAGTTTTGACATTACCATGCCAAAGGAAATCAACCGTTTGGTGATTGATGGCTTGTCAGATATTCTCTTTACCGCTGGCATTTCTAACAACAGCATCGCCAACAAGGAAGGTGCAGAATTGTCTAAGGTTTACATGGTAGGAAATGTGCTTATCGACAACATCCGTTTCCTTCAGTCTAAAATGCAGCGTCCGGAAGTCATGGACGAGTTTCATCTGAAAGAAGGTGAATATATGGTTTTGACCCTGAACCGCAAGGCCATCGTCAATAACATTGAAGAGATGAAATCGCTCATTTCTGTCATAGATGAAGAGGCGCGCCAGGCTGGAGTGAAGGTAATTGCTCCGCTTCGAGGTAAAGCCTTGGGCTTCGTGCTCGCATTCAAGGCTTATCAGGAAGAGAGTAATCATCAGAGTGGAATCCAGGTGGTTCAGCCGCTCGATTATCTGTCGTTTGCTTATCTTACAGCTCACGCCAAAGGTGTGATTACCGATTCGGGTAATGTGGCTGAAGAAGCTACCTTCAATGGGGTTCCTTGCATTACGCTCAACAGCTATACTGAGCATATTGAAACTGTAAAGGTGGGTACAAACGAACTGGTTGCTGAAGATCCGGAGTTACTGAAGCAATCTATGCAGAAACTTCTGAAGGGTGAATGGAAGAAAGCGGGCATTCCTGACAGATGGGATGGTCGCTCAGCAGAAAGAATAGTCCAGATTCTCGCTGAATAGAATCTAAACTCATAGGTATAATCTCATGGAGAGAGATGATTCTATGTAAACTGATTCTTTTCAGAATAAACTTAGAGGTTCACTTCAATATGATTATATTGAAAAGTGAACCTCTTTTTTTTATGCTTTATCTTTTTCTTAATCCTTTTCAGGCGCCTTTGGCACAGGATAGTCGTATTGCTTGAAATAGGACGGCGTCTTATTATCATACCATACTCCTTCTACGTTTAAGCCGATAGAGAAAGTCTTTTTGGAATTAGTGTATCTTACACCGGCTCCTAAAACGTTGGCGCCAGGTACTCCCATTCCGTAACCACCCGGCATGATTCCTCTGCCCATACCCCAAGGATACATTCCGTAGCCCCAAGGCGAATAGCCGTAGGGACCATAGCCATAACCGCCATAACGGCCGTAAAGAGAATTGTAATTGTTGGCAACACTAAGCTGACCGTAAACGTAAGCCTCCCAATGCTCATTAAACTGGTAGCCCAGAATGCCGTAGACTCCACCGTCATGATAACTGTCTCCACCATAGTTTACGTTGTTGATATAAGTGCCCAGAGCCAACCAGAGTTTGTTGTCTTTGGTGAGTGGCGTTAGGTAGGTTGCATCGATGGTCTGAGTGAAACCGCCTCTGTGAGGCACATTCTTGCCGAATGTGGCAAAGGCAGAAAGATCTACCGAGAGATTCAATCCCTTATGCAGCCCCCAGCCATAGCCCAACGGATAACTCAAGCCGTTGGTAAGGTTGGAGATGGGATTATTATAATAGGTGCTGTCTAGCGAAGCATCACCCAACAATCCGTTTTTGCCGAGAGTTTCTTTCTTATCTGATAGTCGGGCAGGAGTCATATATGCATTCTTAACCGGTTTTCCCTGATAAATCATAGGTTTTCCTGCCTGGTAAACCGTATCGCCAGGCAGCAACCATTCTTCGCGTGGACTGTCCGGACTGTGCAATGGTCCGAAGCTTACCTGTTGCTGTGCACTTGTTTCTGTAGTGAGGAAAGTGCAAAAAGCGATGATAATATATATTTTTTTCTTCATAATTGATTGCATTTTCTGTCTTCTGGTGCAAAGATAGGAAGAATGTATGAAACAAAGTAACTTTTCCCGCATAAAAAATCAATTTTTTAGAATAAAATCATTATCTTTGCATCCGATAACATAAATAGATGTAAAATTATACAAAAATATGAAGAAGATCATCAGATTATTGACACTCGCTCTTCTTACGGTGCCTGTTACGACATTCGCTCAGAGTGAAGGCAATCAGAACACATCAGAACCAGCCGGAAAAGTTGTGGCGTCTAAGCCCGATTCTCTGCTTGACTGGGAAACACCGCACGATCCAACCTGTCCTCAGGTGTTGCTGGAAACATCGATGGGCAACATTCTCGTGGCTCTCTACAACGATACTCCCAAGCATCGGGATAATTTCCTGAAACTTGTTAATTCGGGCTATTATGACGGTTGCATCTTTCAGCGTGTCATCAAGAATTTCATGATTCAGGGTGGCGATTATTCATGCAGAAAGGTGAACATGGAAAAGCCGCAGAAGTTTGATGTAAACTATACGGTTCCGGCAGAAATCATCTATCCTAAATATTATCATAAGCGCGGACAGCTTTGTGCTGCTCGCGAAGGAGATGATGAAAATCCGACCAAAGCTTCGGCGTCTACTGATTTCTACATCGCCTGGGGCAGAAATTTTTCACCCCGGCAGATGGAATATTATGTAGAAAAACTGAAACGGGACGGCAAGTATTACGCCATTCCTTCAGAACAGTTGCAGAAGGGCTACATCAAGCATGGTGGTGTTCCTCACCTTGACAACGGCTACACTGTATTCGGAGAGGTGCTTGAAGGCATGGATGTGGTTGATAAGATTCAGAATGTAGCTACCGATAAGGCGAACAACGACAGACCTCTCACGGATGTCATCATCCTGAAAGCCAAGCAGATGAAGTAACTTCCGGATGGTAAACTGAAGAAAAAATAAGTAACTGAGCCCATTAAAAGGGAAAAATCGATAAGTAAAATTATTAAATACGAGAAAAATGAAGTCATTAAAGGAATTATATAGAGTAGGTAAGGGACCATCGAGCAGTCATACGATGGGGCCTCAGCGTGCTGCCAAACTTTTCCTGGAGCGTTGCCCTAACGCTTCTTATTATGAAGTAACCCTCTATGGCAGTCTGGCTGCTACAGGTAAGGGACACATGACAGATGTGGCAATAGAAGAAGTGCTCAGACCTCATAAAACTGTGAATATTATCTGGCAGCCACAAACTTTCCTGCCTTATCATCCCAACGGAATGAAATTTGTGGGCAAGGATCTGAACGGCGATATTATTGATGAATGGACCGTTTACAGTATTGGTGGTGGAGCCATATCAGATGGTACTGCCGGCAATGAAGAGCTGGGCGCCAAGGATGTTTATGATCTGAACAAGCTCGCCGACATCAAGCAATGGTGCTATGATAACGGACGCTCATTCTGGGAGTATGTTGAGAAATGCGAATCGGAAGATATCTGGGATTATCTCGACATGGTTTGGCAAACGATGAAGCAGAGCATCAGAAATGGTTTGGACCATGAAGGTGTTTTGCCTGGTCCGCTGAAGCTACAGCGTAAGGCTGCCACCTATTATATAAAGGCGAAGGGTTACCGTGCTTCCCTGCAGAGCCGCGGCTTGGTTTATGCTTATGCGCTGGCTGTGAGCGAAGAGAATGCTTCGGGTGGCACCATCGTTACAGCTCCTACCTGTGGCGCCTGTGGTGTATTGCCAGCAGTACTCTACCACATGTTTACTTCTCATGATATGAGTGAACAGCGCATCTTGAGAGCCTTGGCTACAGCCGGATTGGTGGGCAACATCGTAAAGCAGAATGCTTCTATCAGTGGTGCTGATGTTGGTTGCCAGGGCGAGGTAGGTGTTGCCTGCGCCATGGCTTCGGCTGCAGCCTGTCAGCTTTTCGGAGGCAGTCCGGCTCAGGTAGAATATGCTGCCGAAATGGGATTGGAGCATCATCTCGGAATGACCTGCGACCCGGTTTGCGGACTGGTTCAGATTCCTTGCATCGAGCGAAATGCCTTTGCTGCCGCCCGAGCTTTGGATGCAGACCTCTACGCTTCCTTCTCAGATGGCCATCATACCGTATCTTTCGACCGTGTAGTTGAAGTAATGCGACAGACGGGTCATGACCTACCTTCGCTTTACAAGGAAACAAGCGAAGGCGGTTTGGCAAAGGGATTTCCAAGAGACATTTAGTCATAAAATGCTTTGCTGAATCATAAAATGTTTTTCAGCTATTTTATTCAGTTTGGTAAGAGGGCTTTTATTTTGGCACGCTATTTGTAAGCCCCCTTGCCAAACAATAATAAAGTAAATACGAATAAAAACATTTTATATTATGGCACAGAAAGGTAATATTGGTGTAACGACAGAGAATATTTTCCCTGTTATCAAGAAATTCTTATATTCAGATCACGACATCTTCCTCCGCGAGATGGTTTCAAACGCCGTAGATGCAACACAGAAGTTGAAGACTCTTGCAGCTCAGGGCGATTTCAAGGGCGAGATAGGCGACACAACCGTTCGTGTCTCTCTCGATGAGAAGGCTGGAACCTTGACTATCAGCGACCATGGTATAGGTATGACAGAGGAGGAAATCGATAAATATATCAACCAGATTGCATTCTCAGGCGTAACTGACTTCCTCGACAAGTATAAGGAGAATGCCAACGCCATCATCGGCCACTTCGGTCTCGGCTTCTATTCTTCTTTCATGGTAGCCAGCAAGGTAGAAATCATCACTAAGAGCTACAAAGAGGGAAGCAAGGCTGTAAAGTGGAGCTGCGATGGTTCACCTGCTTTCGAAATCGAAGATGCAGACAAGGCTGAGCGTGGTTCAGACATCATCCTCCATATTGCAGATGATTGCAAGGAATTCCTGCAGAAGAGCAAGATTGAGGAACTTCTGAACAAGTACTGCAAGTTTATGGCAGTGCCTGTAGCTTTCGGCAAGAAGACCGAGTGGAAGGACGGCAAGAATGTGGAGACTGATGAGGATAACATTATTAATAATGTGGAGCCTCTCTGGACAAAGACTCCTAGCACCTTGAAGGATGAGGACTACAAGAAGTTCTATCACACCCTTTATCCAATGCAGGACGACCCGTTGTTCTGGATTCATCTGAATGTAGACTTCCCATTCAATCTCACGGGTATTCTCTACTTCCCACGCATCAAGAGCAGCATCGACATGCAGCGCAACAAGATTCAGCTCTATTGCAACCAGGTGTTCGTAACCGACCAGGTAGAAGGCATTGTACCAGAATTCCTCACATTGCTTCATGGTGTAATCGATTCACCGGACATTCCGCTGAACGTAAGCCGAAGCTACCTTCAGAGCGACAGCAACGTGAAGAAGATTTCTACCTATATCACCAAGAAGGTAGCCGATCGTCTGAACTCTATCTTCAAGGAGAACCGCAAGGAGTTTGAAGAGAAATGGGATGATCTCAAGATCTTCATCAACTACGGAATGCTCTCTCAGGAATATTTCTATGAGCGCGCAAAGGACTTCGCACTTCTGAAAGATGTTGAGGGCAAGTACTTTACTTTCGAGGAGTACAAGACGCTGATTAAGGACAACCAGACCGATAAGGATGGCAACCTGGTTTATCTCTACGCCAACAATAAGGAAGAGCAGTATTCTTACATCGAAGCTGCCAAGCAGAAGGGATATTCTGTACTTCTGATGGAAGGTCAGCTCGATACGCCGATGGTAAACATGCTGGAGCAGAAGCTGGAGAAGTGCCGCTTTACACGTGTTGACGCCGACATTATCGACCGCCTCATCGTGAAGGAAGATGCTAAGAAGACCGATTTGAGCAAAGAGCAGTCTGACAACTTGACAGAAGTATTCCGCTCTCAGATGCCTCAACTCGACAAGACAGAATTCTTTGTAGAGATTCAGGCTTTGGGCGAACAGAACCAGCCAGTGCTCATCACTCAGAACGAGTACATGCGCCGTATGAAGGCGATGAGCCAGTTCCAGGCAGGCATGAACTTCTACGGTCAGATGCCAGACAGCTACAACATCGTACTGAACTCAGACCATGCTCTGGTAAAGAAGGTATTGGAAGATGCTGAGGCCAACACTGCTGAAACATTGAAGCCAATCCTTGCAGAAATCAAGGGTCAGGAAGCTCGCCTTGCCGTACTCCATCAGGAGCAGAACAAGAAGAAGCCAGAAGAGATTACCCAGCAGGAGAAGGATGATGTTCACAATACAGAGAAGGCCATCAGCGATGAGAAGGCTAAGCGCAACGAAATCATCTCGGGCTATGCTAAGAACAACAACATTGTTCACCAGCTCATCGACCTCGCTCTGCTTCAGAACGGTATGTTGAAGGGTGCTTCGCTCGACGCATTCCTCAAGAGAAGCGTTGACATGATTAAGTAATCCAACCTGTAAAAAGGTTCGAATGGAGAAATAAAACTTTGCGATGCGTAACATTTCATGTTACAAATTGTATCTATCATATGTGCTAAATGTTTCAAAACGAACATTTAGCACATTTTTTTTCGCTTTCCTTTGGTGGCTTTCTTTTTTTTTATTACCTTTGCAATATCGATAAACGAAAAACATGATTAAAAAAATCGCCATCATGGAACAAACAAATTCAAATTACAGCATTATTGCTGATTATTACTCTGAACACTACAACGAGCTGAAGTTGTATGTCATGTCCCGTTCGCTTCCGGCAGACGAGGCTGAAGACATCGTGCAGAATACTTTTGTGCGATTACTTCGAGGTGATAAGATGATTACGCCTGTTACTTTACCTTGTTTTGTATACACCATTGCCAAGAATCTGATTATCGATTATTACCGTCGCAAGCATAAGATTGAGGAGTATGAACACTTCCTGGGAGCTACCGACTGGATGGGAAGATATGATGTTGATGGCGAATCTGTTTTCTCTGCCCAGCAGACCAACGAGATTCTGGAGCGTGGCATTGCCCGACTCACGGAGAAGAGAAGCAAGGTTTACCGCCTGAATCTCTTCGAAGGAATGCAGGTGAGCGAGATTGCCCAAAGTCTGAACCTCGGATATAAAGCGGCTGAGAATCGTCTGACTCTGGCTAGAAAAGAAATAAGAGATTATATGAAAAAAGAGTTGGCTAGTTAAAATGCTAGTCAACTCTTTCTGTTTATTCTTACTGCCTTGCTGAAAGGCAATTCTTAACTATTTTTTTAGTTTTCCTTAAACCCGATTACTCTTGTCAAACCTTTATCAAGATAAAAGGTTTGGGTTACTTCCTGCTTCTCGCCCTGATGGTTGGTCAGCTTGTATGTAGCCCTTAAATATAATAAGGTGTCGGGATAAGCTGCATCCTTATAATCAATATTCTTCTTGACGTAAGGCAGTTTGCTGACATTTTGTCGCATCGCCTTCATCTGGCCGAAACTGATCATGGCGGTAGGAGTGAGGCGGGAGAACCGCTCATAGCTGCAGTCCTGATCAACGAGGTTTTCATCAAGAAAATTCTTGACCAGAGATTGAGCCTTGTGCTGATTGCCACACGAGGTGAACATCAGCACAAGTCCTGAAACCATGACAAACATCATTTTCTTTATCATAGCCATCTTCTTTTTTATTTAGCCACGCTGCGGAGAATCTCCAGCAAATGGTCCCAAACCATCTCTACTGTAGGAATGAGAAGAGCCTCGTCTGGGGTGTGAACATTGCGAAGGGTAGGACCGAAACTTACCATATCGAGCTCAGGATAACGCTCTGAGAAAAGACCACACTCCAAACCGGCATGAATACCCTTTACCAATGGCTTTTTGCCGAAGAGCTTTTCGTAAGCCTTCACAGCCAGGTCGGTAAGCTCGCTGTTGGCGCGCATCTTCCAAGCAGGATACTTGTCGCCTACAGTTACCTCGGCGCCAGCCAGAAGGAAGGCTGCCTTTACGGTGTTGGTCATGTTCTCCAGATTGCTCATCACGTTACTTCGCTGAGAAGCTACGATGTTGATGCTGTTTTCATCGGTCATCACGCTTGCCACATTGCTTGAGGTTTCTACCATCCAGGCAATCGCCTCATCCTGACAGGTAGTAAGCGGACCGTTGTCTACAGCCTGGAGAGCCATTACGAACTTGTCAGCTACAGCTTTCTCGATGACAGGTGCAGCATCGGTGCTGCTCATATTGAACTGCATAGCCTGTTCGGTTACGTGGAATTCATCTTCTACTTCTGATGCAAAGATGTTCCAGTCGGCACGAACCTGTTCCTTATCAGCATTCTTGACGGCGAAAACAATCTTTCCGTCGCGAGGAATCGCATTGTGCATTTTGCCGCTGTTGAAGCTTACGAGGCGCAGACTTCCTTCCTGTTTCTCATTTTCGAGGAAGAGGAAGCGGGCAAGAATCTTGATGGCATTGGCGCGCTTCTTGTTGATGTCATCGCCCGAGTGACCACCGTTGAGACCCTTCAGCGAAGCTTCCATGAAGAAATAACCCGCAGGAGCCTCTTCGCGTGAGAAGTGGAAAGTGGCATGGGTTGTCTGACCACCGGCGCAGGATACGAAGATTTCGCCCTCATCCTCTGAGTCAAGATTGATGAGCATCTTTCCGGTCATAAAGCCCGCCTTCATGCCGTGAGCACCGGTCAGTCCGGTTTCTTCATCACGTGTAAAGACGCACTCGATAGGACCATGCTCAATATCGTTGCTTGCCAGGATAGCCAGCTCGATGGCGCAGCCTATACCGTCGTCAGCACCCAATGTAGTGCCTTTTGCCTTAAGCCATTCTCCGTCTACGTAAGTCTGGATGGCGTCTTTGTGGAAATCGAAATCAACATCTACCAGTTTATCGCAAACCATGTCCATGTGGCTCTGTAGGATGATGGTTTCAGCATGCTCGTAGCCTGGAGTGGCAGCTTTACGGATGAGCACATTACCGGTTTCATCTACCAGCGTTTCAAGCTGATGAGCCTCTCCGAAAGATTTCAAAAACTCAATCATGTTCTCCTCGTGCTTGGAAGGACGAGGTATTTCGTTGATTTTTGCGAACTGCTCGAACACGAGAGCAGGCTTCAATTCACTTTTATTCATTTATTTTCTATTATTTTGTTTTGATAAAACATTTATTTCTGCTATTTTGTTTTGGTTATTCCCAAAAAAATAGTACCTTTGCACCCAAAAGTGCACTAAGGCACTGCAAAGGTAATAAAAATGATAAAATTAATGTTATTAAGCGTGTTAATAATTGCTATCTGCATGGCATTATTTTGCGTAAAGTTGATTTTTAAGAAGAACGGCAAGTTCTCTTCCCAGCATGTGCACGACAATCCTGGCTTGCGCAAGCAGGGCATTCATTGTGTGGTGGATCAGGACCGCGAGGCAAGGGAAGCCAACAAGGCTTATTAGAAAATAGTAATAATATAATATGATAGAAAAAATGAGAAAGAACATTTTGAGTTCAGTGGCAATTGCAGCTGTTGCTGCCCTGTCATTGGCATCATGCAACAAATCTCAGCCTCAGGTAGAGGCTAAGTCAGAGAGCAAGGCTCCTGCTGAATTGAAGATTGCTTATGTAGAGGTAGACTCTATCATGACTCAGTATACCTTTGCTAAGGAGTATTCTTCTATCTTGGAGAAGAAGGGTCAGAACATTCAGGCTACTATTGCGCAGAAGGGTCAGCAGCTCCAGGCTGCAGCAGCCAACTTCCAGCAGAAGATTCAGCAGAATGCTTACACCCGCGAGCAGGCTGAGGCTATCCAGGCTGGACTGCAGAAGCAGAACAACGACCTGCAGGGCTTGCAGCAGCGCTTGAGCAACGAGTTTGCTGCTGAGCAGGAGAAGTACAACAAGGCGCTCCACGACAGCATTGCCAACTATCTTGCCCGCTACAACAAGGATAAGAAGTATAGCATCATCTTCTCTAAGAGCGGCGATAACCTGCTCTATGCTGACAAGGCTTACGATATTACAAAAGAGGTGATTTCCGGCTTGAACAAGGCTTACAAGGGTAAGCTGAAGAAAGAGGAGGCTGCTCCTGCTAAAAAGTAAGAGAAATGCTTCGTAAGGAAAGATACGATTTTATATTGAATCATTTCAGAAGTGCGCTGCCGAATGTAACTACCGAGTTGCAGTTCGGTAGCGCATTTCAGCTTCTGGTAGCTACCTTGCTTTCTGCTCAATGCACCGACAAACGCATCAACATGGTTACGCCTGCTCTCTTTGCCCGTTATCCTGATGCGCAGCACATGGCACAGGCGAGCGAGGAAGATATTTATGAGTTGATCAGTTCGGTGAGTTATCCGAATGCCAAGGCGAAGCATCTTGCTGAAATGTCTCGCCAGCTGGTTGAGATGTTCGGAGGTGAGGTGCCTGAGGCTGCGGATGATTTGGAGAAGTTGGCAGGAGTGGGGCGCAAGACGGCGAATGTGATTCGTGCCGTATGGTTCGGTCATGCTACGATGGCGGTGGATACGCATGTTTACCGTGTGAGTCATCGTATGGGGTTGGTGCCGAAAACGGCAGATACACCCCGAAAAGTAGAAGATTATCTGATGAAACACATTCCGGCTGAGGATATTCCGAATGCGCATCATTGGATTCTGCTGCATGGCAGATATATTTGCAAGAGTACGAAACCGCTCTGCGATAAATGCTTTTTTAATGAATATTGCCCAAAACTATTAAAGGATAGTAAGCTTTAGGTAGTTATTAGTTATTAGTGATTAATTGGTAGTGATTAGTTTGTTAATCACTAATCACTACCAATTAATCACTAATTAAAGTTTTATTGTTTTATTCAAGAGATAGTTATCCAGAATCACCATGGCAGCCATGGCTTCAACCACCGGCACGGCTCTTGGCAAAACGCAAGGATCATGACGGCCGCGGGCAGTCAGCGTGGTGGCATTTCCTTCCAAATCTACCGTATTCTGCTCCATCAGAAGAGTAGCCACCGGCTTGAATGCAACACGGAAATAGATGTCCTGACCATTGCTCAAACCGCCCTGCATTCCTCCGCTATGATTGCTCTTTGTTGTAATACGGGCAGCAACATCCTGATTCACGGCAGCATTTTCTGGCACTTCAGCAGCATCAGCCTTCGGGATAAAGACATCATTCTGCTCACTTCCGCGGGCAGTAACTCCGGCAAATCCCTCGCCATATTCAAAACCCTTCACGGCGTTAATGCCAAGCATAGCAGCACCTAGTTGGGCATGAAGCTTGTCAAACTCAGGCTCGCCCAATCCTACCGGGCAACCCTTGATGACGCAAGTGATGATTCCACCAATCGTATCGCCGTCTGCCTTAACCTGGGCGATGAGATCTTCCATTTCCTTCGCCTTCTGCTGGTCAGGACAGCGCACCGGATTATCTTCTATGGTGTTAAGGTCATACAGATGATAATCTTTCTCCAGCGCGATGCTGCCCACCTGTGATGTATAAGCCGTGATGCTGATGCCCAACTGTCGCAAGGCAAGTTTAGCCAAGGCTCCGCCTACGCATCGGGCAATGGTGATGCGGGCTGAAGAACGGCCGCCGCCACGATGATCGCGTACGCCATACTTCTCGTGATAGGTGAAATCTGCGTGAGAAGGGCGGAAGAGACAGCGCATGTTCTCATAGTCCTGAGAATGCTGGTTCTGGTTGCGCACCTCAAAGCCGATAGGGGTTCCTGTTGATTTGCCTTCGAACACACCACTCAGAAACTCTACCTTGTCAGCTTCCTTTCTGGCCGTAGTGATGTGGCTCTGTCCTGGGCGTCGGCGGTTCAGCTCGCTCTGGATAAAGTCCATGTCGATTTCTAAGCCTGCAGGAAATCCGTCAATAACGCCTCCTACAGCTATTCCATGACTCTCTCCAAACGTAGTGAGAGTGAAAAGATTACCAAATGTATTCCTCATTACCTTATATATTATAAAGGTGTTTATTACTTGTTGCAGCCGCCTTCGCAACCACCTTCACAGTTGCCATCCTTGCAGTCGCCGCCGCAGTTGTCGCAGCCACCTGAGCAGCCGCCACCTTCGCCGCTGATCATCTGAGCCATCTTGGCAATCTCCTCAGCAGTAGCCTCGCGGCTCTCGAGAATCTGACCGCAGAAGTTGAGCTTCAAGCCAGCCAATGGGTGGTTCAGGTCGCAGGTTACCTTTGTATCGCTGATGTTCTTCACTACTGCGTTGAAGTGGTTGCCATCCTCGTTCTGCAATGGGATGATAGCGCCTACCTGTACGTGCTGTGCATCAAACTGGCCATTGACGGTAAAAATCTGCTTGTCGAGCTCCAGTACGCGCTCATCATAGTGCTGCCCGTAAGCCTGCTCCGGGTCCAGCTGGAAGTCGAACTCTTCACCTTTAGCCAGGTTTACCACCTTCTCTTCGAAAGCTGGCAGGGTAACACCCATACCGCTGATGAAGATGAACGGACGCTCGTCGGTTGTGCGCTCGATGAGCATCTCCTCGCCGTTGTCACCATTAGTTACATCATACAGTGCGTATGAAACTACAATAAACTTGTTTTTGTTGTTTGTTTCCATTTCTATATTTATTTTTTATTATTTCTTTTTCTTTTCTGAATGCTTACGCTCTTTACCATCTCCATGCGCTCCAGATAGATAGGGCGCCATTTGTCGATGATGTCCTGCAGACTTTTGCTCTTCTGCGAGAGTTCAGCATATTCCTCGCCGTCGGTCAGATTCTCTTTCTTGAGATCCAGCATTCGGGCGATGAGCTGTTTCTGGTGTTCCTCAGCCGCCTTGAGCTGGTTGCCCAGTTTCTCGAGACTTTCCATAAAGGCGAGTGCCTTGTCTATATGATTTTCCTGTACCATTTTGCTTGTTTTATAGGTTGAATCTTTTGCAAAGGTACAAATAATAATTGGTATAAACGAAGAAAAAGGGCTTTTTTTTCGATGATATTACAAAATGATAGCGAAAATGTAATATCTCTAACGTTCTGATGCCTATTTCGGTGTATTGTTGTTGATTTAAGTCAAGAAATAGGCGGAAAACCGAAAATATCCCAAGAAATGTTTGCGCACACAGAGAAAAGTTCGTATCTTTGCAGCGTCTTAAAGAAAAAGACTATAGGATAATGTTTAACAGAGCCGGCGTCTTCGGATGTGCAGGACTCACAAATTAAAGAAAGGTAAAAAGATTATGAAGAAGATTATGGTATTAGCAGTAGCTATGTTTGCAATGGCAACAGCTACATTCGCAGCAGATGAGGAGACAAATGCAACAGCAGCTTACAACATGAACATTAAGATGTCTAGCTTGGCAGATGCTTTGAGCTTGAACATCGACCAGGTAGAGGCTGTAGCTGATGTACACAAGAACTTCACCGCAGACATGATGAATGCTGCAACAGCAAAGGGTGAGGATCGTTCTGCAATGATTGACAAGGCAGTTTTGAAGGATCTCAAGTACATGCACGTTATCTTGGACAACAGTCAGTATCGTAAGTACGTGATGCTTCTCAACACAACCCTTATCAACCGTGGTTTGAAGTAATCATCTTTTTGTAGATGAGAAAAATAAGAGAGAGATTTAAAATAAGAATCCCAGTCAAGGTTTTATCCTGACTGGGATTTTTTTTGCATTTAGGCCTTCAGCCCGTACTTAAACCACTGGCGAAACTTAGCTTCCTGATATGCGAAAGTTCAGTTAACTTGATAATCAGTCAATATCTATTAATTGGAAATGCTTGTTGAAGGTCAAATCCAACCCATTTGCCAATTCCACTTCGTATTCATTCTTGTTCATTTCAAGCTTCTTTACCGCTTGCGCTGGATAATTCTCCATCAGATAGTTTCTGATGGCCTGCGGAATCAGCTTGACTGGCACTTTTCCCTGCTTGCAGTCAATCTCGGTGAGATTGCCTTTCTTATCAAATTCCAGCTTGGTTCCGTTCTGCAGAACCACATCATAGGTTTTGTTGATAACCCCCGTCTCAATGGTAGCAAGCATCACCTTCTGATTGTTGAAATGGTTGCTGAGTAAGGTTTGAGCCTTAACTGGGAGTGCATTAACGGCGATAGGCTTGTCATTGCCTGCATTTGCTGCCATATTGCATGATAGTATGCAGCAAATGGCAATCATCAGAATTTTCATCATTCTTTTCATAAGCTACAAATTAAAAATTTATAATAACTAACGGAACTTTCGCATGTGGGGAAGTTCTGTTAGTTTAACTTTACTCCTTTACGATTTCTTTTCCTGCTGCCTGCCAGCCAATAAATCCGGAATCGAGTTCTATTACCTGATAGCCGTTCTTTGTCAATATAGCTGCGGCATTTTTGCTTCGCTTGCCGCTTCGGCAGTTCACGGCGATAGTCTTGCTTTTGGGAAGAGTGGCAGCGGCCTTCTGCTCGAAGTCTGATTTCAGTACGTCAATGTTGATTGCCCCACGAATATGCCCATTGGCAAACTCCTCAGCGGTTCGTACGTCGAGACGGATTACTGCGGTGTCAGCGATGGCTTTCTCATAGTCATCTGCCGACAGACTCTTATAGCCCTTATTTTGCGCCTGACAAGAAGACAGGCTTGATAGCATGGTTATAATGCTCATGATAAATATTTTCTTCATTCTCTAATCTTTTAATAATTATGCGCCTATAATCTAGGAGGATAAGCCTTGCTCAACCCCCTACATTCTTGCAATATATCTGCAAAAATACAAAAAATATTCAGAAAAGTGATTATATGGATGGATTTTGTTAGCCGGGCGAACTCGATTTAACCTTATTTTATAAGATAGAGGGATGTTGAGGGATATTTTTGAAACCTGAAATCCTTAATGACCTTAATGACCGTGACCTTAATGACCGGAATCTTTGGGATTTGAAAATGATAATGACCCTTAATGACTTTGACCCTTCATGACCGGCTTCAGTAGTAGCTAAACTTTAACATGTTTTGCCCCACACGCCCTGAAGGGGCAGAAGCTCCTAGCCCAGGGTAACACCCTGGGTAAATACGGACGCAAACAAGTCGCCCTGTAAGGGCAAAAGCTTTAAATATCAGGTAATTTATAAAGCTTTTGCCCCTACAGGGCGACCTTTTGTATTTATCCTAAAACCCAGGGCGATTGCCCTGGGCTAGGAGCTTTTGGGCCTTCAGCCCGTTCTTGAACCACATTCGTAGTTCCCTTTCTTTATCCCATGCAGCTCGTTACTCCGAGCGTAGTAGCGATAGCGGTCAGTATGCTGATGGCTATCTGCAGAATTGTTTTCCAAGTTTTCATTTTTTTGAATGTTGAGTGTTGAGTGTTGAATTTTTTGTGGGCGGATGGGCTTGGCTAGGGGCTAGCACCCTAGCCAAGCTATCCTTGGGCTATTCAAGACCGTCGCCAGTATCGTCCTTGCCGGTAGTGCCGCCGCCTGGTTCAGAGCCTTGGCCGTCGCTGCCGGTCTGACCGGTATTTGAACCACCTGGGGTAGAACCGCCTGGCGTATTATCCGGAGTAGTTGGAGCGTTGAGGTCAACGTTGGTCTTACCCTCCTTAATCGCCTTGATAACGGCTGCCT